>ENA-OOQP01000002-OOQP01000002.1-human-gut-metagenome-genome-assembly--contig:-NODE-2-length-181996-cov-5.844862_pt1 | contig 181996 bp, 219 predicted proteins | sample MGYA00241266_ERZ501171 | MGnify/ENA primary metagenome ERZ501171 (study PRJEB25962, sample SAMEA2042501) | human gut metagenome | biome: human gut; feature: human-associated habitat; material: faeces...
CTCGTCCACTACAGCCATGAACCTCATAGTAACATTCTGTCTGTTAGAGTCTTTCGGGTCATCATTAACACTACACATATAAAGAGCACTGGGTTCAATCTTAACTCCAGTTTCCTCGTAGATTTCCCTAGAGCAGGCTTCTGCTAATGTCTCATCGAAGTCCAAATAGCCACAAGGACAGTTCCAATATCCTTGAAAGTCTGGTGCTCCTTCACCTCTTTGATTAGCAAGAACACACCATTCATTGTTAATCCTACAGAATATAAATCCTGCAACGGCTATACTACGGTGAACCCAAACTGTCTCCCCAGCGTGTTCACCAGTTTCAATTTTAATAGGATAATTCTTCATTAATAAAATTCTTCAGTTAATCCAGCTTTATACATATAATCTATATTGGTCAATAAATGCTTCTACAGTATCTTTTACAAATGGCTGGATATACACTCCAAGCTTTACTCTATTGCGAATGCAAGTAGAGCATATTGTTATTTGCGGAACGTATACAACATGTACATTCTCCGGAAGGTCTTGTGGAGTCTCCTCTCCACTTACCACCATGAGGAATTTATAGTCACACAATATTACAGACCCTTTATGCCATTCAGGAATATCCTTATAGGTTTCTGGAGTAGTAATAATTACTAATTCATCCTCTGGCATTCTAGACTTTAATTCCTCTAATACAACGTATGTAGGTATACCTCTAGGATACGCAGGACCTGCTAAGTCTTTCTCTACATCACTTACATGCACAAAAGGTAAAGTGTCGAATTGCATACAACTCATAGCATACCTATATGAAAATTTAGAGCTATTTTCCTTCCATAAGTTTTGATATGCAGGAATTACTAATACTCTATCCACCTGATTGGAGTTAATAGCTCCCATTACCACATTCACATGCCCGATGTGAGGAGGGTCAAATGAGCCAAAGAATAATCCTACTCGCATTGCATTGCCTCCTTAACTGCTGCTTTAACTATACTATCAAGTTCATGCTTACACTTCTTACAGTCTCCTGCATGTGCAAACCAATGATTTTGCCAGTAATATGTATGACCATTCAAAGTAAGAGCTTTGATATGACCATTACGACAAGTTCCAACCTTGTCATGGTTGTCAGTTACATTACTACTTGGAGTACAACTAGAAAGGAGCCAAAGCAAGGCTAAGGCTCCATAATACAATTTCATTTTCATCTAAATCCAATTTTAGGTCTATCACTTTCAATTTGTTCACCACCATTGTCTGTGCCTAAGTTATAAACATCACACAATGCCATGTCTTCAGTTACAGGTTCTGTTTTACCAAGTTTGACAGCTAAGGCAGTAGCTTTATCTTTGGTAAGTTTGCCAAATTCATATTTAACTTTCAATCTTCCTTTACGTAATAATGCTTTATCAATACTACTAATATCAGCATTAAAGGTACATATGAACTTAAGGTTTAAAGAGTCTCCGAGTATACCATCTGACAGGTTTAGTAAAGAGGATATTCTGTGATTTCCTTTAGTGTCCCTACTTACTAATAAGTCCTCGCAGTCTTCTACTACAAACACTGAATCTCTCTTATTAGTAAGAAGTTCAATAAATGAAGCATCCCCAATGTATTGAAACGTAGAAGCGTCTAAGAACACAAACTTCTTACCTGGATTGTCGGCTATTAGCTTTCTAATATAACTAGTCTTACCGCAACCGGGAACTCCGTGTAGTATGGCAATTCCACTCTCCTTGGAATTTATCATATCGGTTATTTGTTGATGTGGTAAGTCATCATTATAATTAGATTGTATATCACAATCTTGTTCTTTTACTTTCATTAGTGTGGTTCTGAATCCTTGATTACTGTAGGTTACATATTCCATAGCAGCCTTAGTTTCTTGATATACTAAGCAATCTACTATTTCTTTTGGAATGTCCTCAGTGTTCAGCATTAGAATCTCTAGCCCCTCAAGGTCTATGATATACTCATCAGTGAATAAGAAGTAATCATCATTCCACCTTATACGAACTGCATCCGGAAATAGTTTTAAGATGTTATATTGAGTCGCCCAATAATCTATAGATTTACTTCCGGAAATAGATTTAACCTTTCCTTTAGATTCTGCATCGAACCATTCTCGTCCTTCTGGCAGTTCCACTGCATAATAATCTGTTCTAAAAGTTGCTCTATGCGGAGCTCTTCCATGTATCTTCATAAATACAGCGGATATTACAGAACTTAACCCATAAGTTGGAGCTATGATTACATCATAACACTCTTTGATAGCTGTGTGAACTCTTCTTTCTAAATCATTCATATAATTCCCTAGATATATAAATTGGCGCTTTCTTACGTTTGAACTCTGATGCCAGATGTCTGCTCCATACCTTATTAACTACATCTTCTCCATGTCTAGCACATAATTGTGACCAGCAATCAGATTCTGCCATTTCATCGTGTGGATGCATGATTTGTCCAGCTGAGTCGTAGCTCTTTCTAAAATTCTCGAATGGAACGAATCTGCTAAGGATATCATCCACAGTATCATAGTCTTTAGCTCCAATTTGCTCTAAGTCACTATTACTAATACCAAGGCCATCTGTAGGAATTAGCTTGCAAGAACTATACACAGCATATGACATTGCTCTATACTTGTCACAAGTTTCTTTATAATCGTTATGAAGAGCTTCTAAAGCTTTGCTTCTGTAACGGTCACGCATATAATTCGCTAGTCCGTAAACTTCTGTCTTCCACAAGTCTTGGATTGGGTCAAAGTCACCTACATCACCATGAATAGTCCAGAATCCAAGCTGATATTCAGTTTGATTATCTGTACTCATTACTAATCCTTTATGGCGACTAGCTATATCATATAGATACATCATTCTGCACCTAGCTTGAAGATTACCATTAGCAATTGGAGTTCTGCTAGGCATTTCTTCTAGCTCGTCGAGATGATAAGAATTAGCCATATTGACATCACCTGCATCAGCACATGCATCAAACAAAGCTGCACGATAGGAACGTTCAAGTCTGTAAACTTCAAACTTGTCACAGAAGGCTTCTCCTACATGCACAGAGGTAGCAAACTCATCACTTTTATTCTTAATAGGAAGACTTCTACCTATAAGAGGAATACCAGTCTTCTTACTAACCTCATGGCAGATAGCAGCGACAACAGTGGAGTCTATTCCCCCACTGATGCCTAATACCATTACCTTAAGGTTGTTAGAAGTAACGTATTCAGCTGTTTTATCAACTAATACATTAAATACATGTTCATAATTTAGTTCACTCATAATCCTAATTCAGATAAACAAGATTTTACTTCTCTCATTTCACCAGTATGTTTGCCTTTATCATCCGACAGCTTAACACAACCGTAAACAGGTTGATTAACATTCATTTGACAGCTAATAAGCTTCATCACTATATTAGCCGGCTTAAACCCAGTATCATTAGTGAGATTAGTGCCTATTCCAAACGAACACCTGATTCTACTTCCACAATACTCCATAATGTCCTGGCATTTGTCAAAGTCCAAAGCATTACTGAATACTATAGTCTTAGTAGTAGGGTCTACTCCAAGTTCTTTATAACGAGCAATCATACTGTTTATGAACTTGAACTCATCACCAGAGTCACATCTTACTCCGTCAAACAATTTAGCTTGTTTACGAGACAGGTTCTTCATGAACACTTCAGAAGTATATGTGTCAGACAATGCTATTCCCAAATCACCGTCATACACATTTACCCAATTCTCAAGAGCCATGTAATTAGCCTGTTTATAGCCATACATAGCACCGTGGAACATGAACCACTCATGCGGATGAGTTCCCATCATAGGCATTTCATATTTCATAGCCAGATAGCAGTTAGAAGTGCCAGTACAATAGATAGAACCTTCCTTAATTGCAGATACTACCTCATCCTGTACATTATAACTGAACCGTCTTCTGGTACCAAATTCAGAGAATTTTATTCCTGCAACATTCGACAACCTTAACTTAGGTTCAAGCTTCTTAATGACTTCTGACATGTCACAGTTGTTACCTAATACACGATTACGTAGTTCAGATATAATGGCTAGAATAGGAACTTCATATAGTGTTACTTTGTACAGATAATCAGTAACAGTAATATGAAGATGTTTCTTGTCATCAAGCCATACTTGCACTTTGCCAGAGTTAAACCTGAAAGAATATAACCATTCCCAGTAGACTTGTGGAACAAATCTACAGTTAGAAGTCATATAATCAAGTTCACTGTTGGTAAGACGCAACATTCCAAGATTACTTAACTCCAAGTACACCTTCTGAACAAAGTCTTCTGGATACTCTGTCAAGTCACGGTCAAAGAACTCAAATGTTCCTCTAGCTTGAGGAAATAGTTTCATGTAAGCATACGAAGTTGTAAATTTGTACAAATCCGTATCAAGAATGGATTTTACTATCATTTCTCTTTAAATTTATCAATTAATCTCTCCATTGCTAAGTCAATGAGCTGCAATGATTCTATCATTCTGTCTGTTCTCTCTTGCTTAGTAAGATTCCTGTATTCATTGAATTTAACAACAGCATCACCGAGAGTTGCAATTATAATTACCGTATTTACATAAGGCAACAACCCTAGAATTGTGAGTAAAGTAACCACTCTACTTGTCATATAGGGTCTAATGTCCTTCTTTAGATACATTCTAAATATCATGAATGCGAAGAACAAAACCGATACTGAATAAATTAATCCCATTTTAAACCACAGTTTTTAATTAAATTAGCAAGTTTGTCTCCACCATCTATGGATGCAATATACTTAGTGTCTACTACAATGTTATCTTTATAGCCCATAGCTATCAAGTCACATATAGTTTCATGCACACAATAATCACCAGCTATACCAACTACTCTAATCTCATTGTCTGGGTCAGATTCAAAATCAAGTAATATGTCTGATATAACAGAAAGACTTTCTAGATTATCAAAGATACTATACTCTTCTTTGTCAGGACTATCTCCTTTAATAAAGATGTCTGTATCTTTACGATAGGCGTAGTTGCATATTACACTCCATAGTGGGGCATATATACAACTACCAGTAGTACCTTTAACACAATGTGGAGGCCATTGGCCTCCGTTCTCTTTAAAGGAGCAGTGGTTAGATGGGTGAAAGTCCTTAGTAACCATTACATAGTCACAGTCAATTTCACCGTTCTGTAATGCACTAGCAAGAGCATCCATCTTCTCCTTAGCTCCTTCCACAGCTAAAGACCCACTGATGAAATCCACCTGTGGGTCTACAATTAATAAAATCTTATCCATACTTTATTTAGAACACGCTGCTATTGCGGCAACTATTAGCAGTATTAGAAGTAACACTAATACAATACCTATAGCGAAGACTACTGGCAGCCATAATGGAGCAAGTACCCACCACCATGACCATGTTGCAACAGCAGTTGTTCCTGTTAATTTAAGAATTACAAATACTATGGCTATAGCAGTTAATAGGCTAGAGCCGCCAGATGTATAAACTACCTTTTCAGTTGGCATCCTTTTAAACATTCAAATATAGAGGTTTGTAAGAAACTACATAATCTTCATTTACTAACGATACGTTAGAGAACTTCATGCCATTAAATTCCTGTATTCCATGACATCCACTGTGAATGTGTCCGCAGAAACAATGTTTAGGTTGTTTACGCATGATTTCATTGGCTAACCATGTATTACCCGCATCTTTTCCTGCCCACGCTCCTTCATGTATCTCACCTAGCCCAAGTAGTCTAGGAGCATCGTGAGATATAAGAATATCACAATCACTAGGCATATGAGCATACTTAGCTTCCAGGCGTTCAGGCTCTCTCATGAACGCCCAATTACCAAATTGCTTACAGTAGGGAGTTCCGAAGATTTTAAACTTCTTGAATACTCCTGGCTCGATTTCATGCTCGTATTCCCAAGACTTATTATGTAAATACACCAATTTGCCGTCAGTAGGCTTATGAAACATGTTGTACATATCTGGTTCCAAACCTCCATTTCTTTCAAACCAGAAGTCATGATTACCAGCTATGAATACTACATGTTTACATGGTAACCCATTAGCCCATGGAATAAACGTATTTTGAAGCCATAGCCTAGATTTAGGCATGTTTAGCTGTATATTTAACGGCATGATATCTCCACAGATGAGAAATATATCACATTCTTCAACTGCGGGAAGTACTCCATGTAAATCAGACGTAGCTCCTATTCGCATTTCTCGGCTGTATATTTAATCCGTATTTCAGTCATCTCACCATTAGCAATATCTGGAAGTGATTCAACAAAACCTACACCATAGATAGCTCTTAAATCGAACTCTCCTATCCAAGTAGAGTCATCTGTCTCTTCATCAGAAGTATTCCATTCATCATCATATTTAACTGGAACCACTGACCCTTCGTAAAGCCACTTATTGCCGTTGTTGTCTATACAATACCAATAACGCATAGTTACTTAATTCCAAATTCAAACTGAAGATTCATCTCAATCCGTTCACCTTTATTTAACTCAGGGAACTTAACGGTTCCTAGAAGTTTATCGAAGTCAAAATTGAAGTCTTCTTCCGACCAAAACAGACCTTCTTTTCTTGGGTTTACCCACTCACCATCATCGTCCATAATTGGTGGTTCTTCTCCAACAAACAGAAATACTTCCTCGTTAGCAGCTCCTTCTAAGTCTCTACAACACCAAAATCGTTTCATTCTTTATACCAAGTTGTGTTTAACTGTTCATCAATCTCAAATTGTAGTGGGCCTTTATCAAACGTAGTAGCTGGAATAACACAGTCTTTAAATACATCATCTGTAGCAGAAGTCCACAGATAGTAGTTATTCATTCCTTGCCAACCGCTGCCAACTCTCTTCGGCATGTCACCATCAGTTACATGAAGGTCTCCACTTCTATTGGCAACGACCCACCACTTACCTACAGGATTAGTTATTTCCTTTCTCATCTCTAGTAAATTCAGATACGTCCTCTAAATAATCTAATAACTCCTCTTCAGTTTCAGCCAGTTCTAAAATATCAGGCCACCCTGGAGTTACTGTACCGTCTTCGTGCTTGTGAACAAACTGAATTGTGTCAGTAGCATCCACATACTTGGTTTTGCCATTAACAAAGCCAGCACACATTTGGGCACGGTAACGATGAGCTCCATTGAATCCATCATCGGGAATTACTTCAATAGTTTCCTTATTACTAGGATACACCTTTAAGTCCTTAACTAGAACATACTTCTTTCTGCTACTAATAATTTTAGCCATAATGCTTATTCTTTATAAATGTCCAACAATTCACTAAATTCGTTAATAGTCTCACACAAATGCTCTATGCAATTTATGAGAGCTCCTTTCTCCAGTCCCTCTAGCCATTTAAGCCTAGTCTCTGGAGTGCAATCTTCGAGACAAGTAGGAGTAGGCTTCTCCTCTCCTTCTAACTTATCGAAGATAAATATTCCACTAAGATTTCTGCGTAACCTCATACGTCATTTCAAGCTTTACAGGTTCATTATCCCAAGTAATCTGAGGGACTTCTACATTACTAAACAACTTGTCTTTAACAGAATATACTTCTCCCTGACTACCCCATATATTAGTGTAGTCAGCTCTGTAAGGTTCATCTGTATAGAAGTATCCTTCTCCGTCTTGGTCAACGGCATACCAAAGTTCAATTGTCTCCATTCACTTGCTTATTAATTATACATTTAACTTGAGCATAAGATACAGGAGTGTAATTATTATTATCAACTCCTACATCATACTGGGTTGGAAGTAAATAAGGCAGTCTAGCTGCATCAGCTCCAGCACTATTTGGGCCTGAATGTACATGTCCAAATAACTGCCATACAGCATCCTCTGGTTTACGATATATTCCACCATAACACAGAAATGGATAGTGATTTAAGTATATACTACGATTCTCTATCGAAATCTGCATCTGAGGAATCACTACCTCAAACTTACCCATGTAACCTTGTCTTATATTCTTCCTGTCATGGTTTCCCAGTATGAGGTAAATCTTGCCTTTCAGACGAGACAAAACATTACTCCATACTGCACTACCACCTAGAGCAAAATCTCCCAAATGGAAGACTGTATCATCGTCAGAGACCACACTATTCCAGTTCTCAACTAACATATCATTCATATGGTTTACATCCTTAAATGGACGATTGCACAGATTGATAATGTTAGCATGACCAAAATGTGTATCTGACGTAAAGAACGTATGCTCTGGGTCAAATTTAAACTTATCTGTCATATTAAAATCCTCTTAATTTACATTCATTGTCAATCCTAGTCCAAGGCAGACCTCTACTGAAACTAGCAGCTGCCGCAGGAGAATATCTATCATACAATACTTGATGAATACCTAATCGTTTAATTCTCTTCCCTAATTTTGTACCCAATTTGTTCTCTTCGGCAACCATACCTAAATATATTATAGTAAAGACTATAGCAAATTTGTTTGAATATTCGCCATAGTCTTTCGACAGAGTTTCTATATGGTCTAGAACTGACCGGTCTAATGATTTGGAAGTTTTGTCGTAAACACTAATAAAATCAGCATATACTTTGTCAGCTCCATATCTTTTGCCGAAACCTCGTACTACGGTAAAATATGCGACATCTTTAGGAGCATGTCTGTTACATGTTCCAGTGATATAAATGCACCAATCATCAAATCGACCTCTATCTATCTCTATTACTGTTCCATCGCTAAAGTTTTTAACGACCACAACAATGTTTATATTTCTTGCCACTGCCGCATGGGCAAGGGGCATTACGACCTATTTTAGGATAAGGTCTAACATATGGTTCTCTTCTTAGGAAGTTAGCAAGATGTTTCCTTAGCAATGCTTCTTCCTCTTTCGACAATTCCTTGTCCATGTCTAGTGCGTCTTTGGCGTCCTGCATTCTGAATGTGATTAGATACTTTAAGAATAATACAAATCTGATAACTAAGTGCATCTTGTAGTCTAGGAGTTTTGCCTCTTCCTTATGAAGTTCTCGCTTATATCTCCTAGTATCTGTTCGATACTTGTAGATTCCCTTCTGCATCAATATCTATATAGTCATCCAACAGTAATCTATCTCGTAATTCAATTGCAAGTTCTCTTGCCTGCGGATGAGCATCATTTGCACATCTCAATTTCAAGAACTCTATCCATTGTTCAACAGTGCCAGTCATTATTAATTCTGTCTTTAATGCTAAAGGTAGTACATTTCTAGCTTGTTGAGCAGGCTCGCCCTCTGTCAACAATCCGAAATATGTACTTTCTGCCTCACACATAGCTTGTATCCATGCAGCTTCAGTTCGAGACAATCCTTCAGATATAGTTAAATCATAAGTATGACATAGTTCTATATTATATGAATTACCCTCGAACATATTCTTATACCAGCACGGTATTATACAATTTAATTCCTTACCAAACTTAGCCTTAGAGTAATTGCAATACCTAGTACTTTCTTGAGCGAAGCTAAATAGTCTGTGTCTACAGAACTCTCTAGCAACTCCCATATCACATATAAACCTTACAGTGACACGTTTAACGTGATATTCTGTAGGTTCACACAAGTATTGCAAGTCCTCAAGCCAACCATTTTGGAGTAACACTCTATAGTTGGTCGTGATACAATAATGCACTCCATCAGGATGTAAGGTCCATTCGGAATACTTGTTGTTGACATACTTATTTGCAACATCAAGCAGCCTTCCAGAGCAATCAATCATGAGATATACAGTACCATGCTCTAGCATAGCAGTATGTCCTCTAGCTATAATGACATTATTAATAAACTTCTTAGCACTGTCTTCTGTTATCTTGTCTTCAGACTTATAACAAGTCCTTGCACACAGTTCCATGTGTTTGAATAAACCTTCAACACCTGGTTCCTGGTTAATAAGTTCTACTTTCGGTTTGATTAGGCGCATTAAGCTTTAATTCTACTTCTTTAGATTTGCAATGAACATAATCTCTTAGTAGATGATAAGTTTTGGTACTTATCTCCATCTTCCAATCGTTAACAAACCTTACAAATTCATCATTGAAGTAAGCAACTGCGTCTAAATTAATTGCAAACCCGTCATCAGCTTCAACGAAATAAGCCATTAATAGAATTTTACTTCTTTAGAACTATATTCATCTTGTTCGGAGACAAAGTCATTATCATTGACTATCTCCTCTTGACAAGCATCTTTCTCTCTATCCCATATACATACTAGGTCGAGCATACTATCAAGATGTTTTAAACTGTAAGGTGCTCTGTGATTTTGGTCAAAGTTACTGTACACTCTCTTAAATACCTTCATTATGTCCCATTCCCGATAAAGTTCATTATCAGTATTCATGAGCATATTAAAAGTATATGATGTACCTTGCATATAGCCACCCTGGCTCAAGAATACAATGTCTTTATTCTCAGAAGCATTAGGCGGTAAGCAATCAGTGATTACTAGATACAGTTGTTGATTTCTCATCTGAACAACCATTGTATTCTCTAAATCATTCAGAGTCATCGTCCCAGTTCATATAAGGGTTAGACGCGAGGTTATAGTTATAATACTTAGTATCTTCTGTAACCTCTTCTCCTACAAAATCAGGCAGAGGAGGGTTGAGAGTTGCCTGTGATAACTCACACTCGGCAATTACTAACCCTTCATTCTCTCCTAAGAACTCATCAATTTCCCATTTGTTACCCATGTGATATACTATGTAGCGTACCTTACGGATAATATTAAGACAGAACTTTAGAAGCTCCTGTGCTTCATACAATGGGATTTCTTGTTGCCATTCAAAACGACTAAGGGTTCCCTTAGCTTTAATAAATAGCCAACCATGATTGTCCCTAATAGCTATCCTAGTTTCAGAGAGAGGATTGTCTCCAAGATAACCCTGGACTATCAATCCTGCTCTTTGAGCCTGCATCTTATAGCTATTGTTTTTCACTAAATACTTTCTTTCAACTTCAATCATATTAATGTACCCAATGGTCTTCAATTGATATATCAGCACCTAAATGAGCACGTACACAAAATGGTTCGCCTCCACTTTCCATACATTTAACTAGTATATTGCCTACTTCTTCAGCAATATCATCCGGTGCTTCAACATTATGTTCATCATGTACGGGAACACAATATTTAACTATAAATAGCAGATTGTTCTTCCTTAGCCAATTGAAGAACTTAATTGCAGACAACTTGAAACACATAGAACCAGCATGTTGTCATTCTGTTATCTTAGAGGCTCTTTATCCTCTAATTCTGTACCTGTTCGGTGCAGTTCGGACTATATCTTAATATGTTTTTACAAAACGTGTATAACTCCTCAAGAGACGCAGAGTTCTTCATAGCGTTAGCTTTCATACTGATGATTTGAATATTTCCCTTAACGTATCCTTTAGAATTGTCAATTCTATCAATAGATGGAGAGTAATCATAGCATTCTTTAGTTCCAAAATGGAATGGAACTTCCAACAGCGGACATTTCTCTGGAATTACTATATCAGACAGTTCCAAGTTAAATTCTAACCCCTTTCTGGCAGCACGATTTTTGGCACTGGTTAACATAGCTTGTTCTATGTTACGTTCTCTGGACGCCTTCTTCTGCTGCTGAATTTCTTCTCTATATTCTGGACATAGTTTAATTCTAAGCTTCCTGAAATAGTTCTTATCTTGTCCACCATTAATTAATGTATGCTCTTTATAGCAATCACTACACATCCAATATCTACCAGTTTTACTTTTAGCATAAGTATCAAACTTATCTACTGGTAACTCTTGTTTACATACAGGACAGATTAGTGTACCTTCAGTAACTATAGGTGTTACTTTAACTCCGTCTCTTAGTCTTCTTAACTCCTTCCTACAAGTCTTACATGTATTATCATGTCCATCTTTCATAGACGGGACTTTATAGAAGTTGTCTATAGATTGTTCTTTATTACAACGTTTGCAAATTTTAGTACTACACATAATACAATTTTTAATTATTAATTACCCTGCAAAGATAATTAATATTATGTGTAATACATAACATATTCTCCCTGTTCGTGGAACTTTACCTTCCTTACCATCTAAAGTAAGGAATCCGTGTTCTAGTCTCTACACACTTCTAAACATTACTGTTTAGGTTGGCTCGGTATTCCCATACAGTTAATCATCACGACTTGTGCTCCAGGGTTCACCGAATTAAGGGAGTTTTACTCCGACACAACTTGTGAGTTCATCGGATAGTTAATGGATTGCTTCATAGAATCAGATAACCTTCTTCTCAAATGCTGTGAGCTTGTTTTATAATAATTGTCCCCATTACGCCCTAGCATATACTTAGCTTCTGGAGACCCAAGTTCACTGTCGATTTTACACAGGTTGTCCCAGTCATATATAAATGCCTTATGCTTAGTAATAGGATTAAGAAGGATATATCCCTTATCAAGGACATCTTCTCTCCTAAACTCCTGATATCTTTTTAGTCCAGAGAAACCAGACATATAGTTATTATATACTTCTTGAGCTCTTGCCTTAGTAAGACCATAATTCTTCATTAAAGTGTTCCAATCTCCACCATAATTAAAACAAAATTCATACCCTTTAGCAGCATCTCTAAGAGGTTTATATTTAGCTTTAACTTCAGATAGTGGAGTATCATCAGGGATGTCTGTAAATACTATTCTGGCAGTTAGACTGTGTAAGTCACCACTACCATAGATAAGCTCTTCCAACATCGCCTTATCATTGGCAATAGATGCCATTAAGAAAGACTCCTGTCCTTTATAATCACAACTAATCCATTTATACCCAGTATCAGAAATGAAACACGACCTAGTAAATGGGTCATGCGGCAAATTCATTAAAGACGGGTTAGTAGCGGATAACCGCCCAGTATCAGCTCCTAATTGAAAATAGTCTGGATGAATCCTACCACTTACTGGATTAATTTTATCTATGAACTTCTGTCCAAAGGTATCAACTAGAATTTTAGCCTTCTTATATTCTACATAAAGAGGAACTATACTACACTTATGTGCTTGTGGCTTTATCAACTTAATATCAGCAGATTTCTTCTTCTGCTTAGTTTTAGCATCAATGGTAGTACAATTAAGTCCCAACATTTCAAATAGTGGAACTACTTGTTGACTACTAGACCAGTTAATGTTACACTTAGCTGAAGCATCAAATCCACTGAACAAATCGCCTTGTAGATTCTTGGTAACATATGGGAAAGGTTTGTCATATTCATAATGAATTAGCCCAGTTTGTGGATTACAAACCCTCTTTATTTGTCCCATATGAGGGCCTACTTTGTCAAATAGTTGATTCTCATGCATAATGTCCACTTCCTCTGTGCAGGCTTTAATATAGCCTTCAGAAGATTTATGTTCATTATAATAATTTTCAACCCACTCGTTAAGCTTAGCTTCTGCTTTATTAACTTCCTCCTTATCTCGAATCATTTTCTGCTTCCATTTTACTGGGTCAAGTTTAGCTCCACAATATTCCATATAGGCAATTACTGGGGTAAACTTCATTTCAAATTCGGCAGCTTTAGTTAATTCCTTCTTCTCTAATTCTGCATCTTGCTTCTCTTTAATCTTAGTAAGATACATAACATCACCAGCAGCATATTGTACCACTGGTATGGTTAATCCTTGAGTGATAATCTGCCCTCGAACAGTTTTATCAATATCTATACCAAGATAGTTATCAGCTGCCGCTTTTAAAGAAAGACTATGAAACTGGGGAGGATAGCCAAGATAGAGTAACTTCTCAGCAATCATTCCATCCCATACATTATAAGGAACTATTTTATGGTGATATAGAAACCTTAAATCAAATGCAATATTCCAACCTAAGAAAGTCTTAGTAGGGTCTTCAAGGACACATTTAAGCTTCTCAATTGGAATAGTTACATTGTCAACGACTATTTGGTCTTCCCCTAAACCATACTGAGTACACAGTAATGGTTTTGTATAGGGGTCTAAACCAGCAGTTTCTGAATCATATTCTACCCAACTATGTGGCATAATCATGTCTATAGCATCAGATAGAGATAATTCCTTATAAGCGTCAGTTTCAAATAGTGACCTTTGATTACTGACTAGATATATCATGAAACCTCAATATCAACAGTACTAATATCAATATCTCCTAAGCTACTAAGTGCGGCTTGTATTCTGCTCTTAATAGCTTCTATGGCTTCATCTATATCCAAATGTCCGTAATATTCATACCATGCTAATCCCTTAGCATTTATGTCAACTTTGAAGACTTTCTCTTCTACATTATAAGGAGCAAATGGGTCACGTTCTGCTCCAGCTGGTAAATTACTCATTAATTAATAGCTGTTAGAATTAATAATAAGTAATCTGTCCACAGACCTCGTCACCGAGTCTTAATCAGCTGTATCGAAATACAGCAACGTTGGGTTATCTTTCTGTATATCTATAGAATCCAGATTCCTAATAGCTAACTGTTGAGCGAACTGATTAGTATCGAACCCTATCGTTATAAGATGATAACCATGTGCAGTTGGAATTACATGTTTAACTTTGATGTCTTGTGCACCTCTACAACTATTAACAATTTCTATGATTGTGTTAAGATAGTTCTCGTCCTTACTATCAACATCCACAACCCATAGTGGCTTGTAGCCTCTAGCTCTAGTATGCCCACAAGATGAATCCCAAATGCGATATCCTTGATAGCAGTTGCCTTCTTGGATTAGTTTGGCATACTTTTGTATAGCAGCACATGCCACTTCTTCAGCATTACGTCTATTCAAGGTAATGTATGCTCTTGCATGATTACTCTGGCACAATTCAGTAATTTTAGCTCTTTTGCGCTCTAGCTGTTCCCTACTGAATATATAGTAAGTTTTAACGGTCCTATATCCGTTATTACCAGTATCAGTAACACAGCCGTCTTTCTTGCGTTGTATAATTTGCAAGAAATAGAACTCATCTGAATTATTAAATTCCAGAATGTCTAGTATTTGGTCAAAATTATCTATTACCATTCTTCTCGTCTTTAATTTCGTAATACCTGTCTATGGTAATGAAGAGCAGAGCTACAAGCCCAACTATCATTCCTATTAACATCCAAGGTGCTGCCATAGCAAGCAAATTGCGTACAGTAGAACCATCGAAATTACTTCTTAGCCATTTGTTCATATCGCTTATCCCTTTCTTCAATTACTGATAATGGTGATACTCCAGGTTCTAAGGTTTCAATAAGTACAAATCCATTCTCTGGTGTAATCATTGATTCCTTCTCACTTACACTGCCCTTATACTTCTCACCATAATCCCTCTCTACCTTCTTAGTAGCGGGATTGATATCTCCCCAATCTGAATGTCCTCCAATTGGTTCAACATAGTATTTCCTACCAGTCACTAATGATTGATATATAAATCTACCAGTGTCATCAGTGTTCTTTAGAAATCGTTTCTCTAAATCAGTCATTTGGAACTACATCTAAATCTGTCAAATAAAATGCATTGTCGTTTAAATCTCTTTGTACGAAGTATCCGTTAACTTCGACAGTTTCTCCTTTAAGAGTATGTATAGTTACTTCTCTGTCTCGGTCATACTTTTGGAGAATTTCAATCAGTTGTCCTACAAGTATTGCCATTAGAACTTACCCTCATTCGGTTGTAGACAAATCAAGCCTTCATTTCTCCACATCTCCACACACTTACAATTGTCTTCAAGTACGAAAGGTATATAGAACTTGCCTTTGATATTGTCCTCATACAGTTTCTTCTTACATATAGGACCAGCAGTAAAGCTCTTAACAGGACGCATGAGAAGTATGTCAGGATGCAACCAATTGTTCTCTAACCACTGTTCCGTAGCTTTACGAACTTCAGGAGTATCCTCTCTACCAGTTAGAATTATTAACTTAGCAGGATAATTATCACAGAAGTTTCTAATAAGCTCAATGACAGGAGTAATAGGCTCATCAGTAAGCATACCTTCAGCTGCACCTTCTCCGTAGAAGGGACGGCCACTAGTATTCAAACATACAGTTGCATCCATATCTACAATGATTGCTGCTGGTAGGTTAGTATCTTGAACTAATGACTTAGCTTTGGCTGCCATAATTTCTTCATGGATTATGAAGTCCTTATAACGCCTCCAAGTTTGCCTAATAACCTTCTCTCCAATAGGATTAGGTCTCATAGCATCACGGCGAATACATTCTTCAACAGGAGTCCAAAAGTCCTTATACTCTATATCAATATGTATTCCCTTGTCCTTCTCTATATTGGCACATAGAGTTCTAATCCATTCATCCTCTTTGGGATTCAGATTCATATTATCAACTACTACATCGTAACCTTTAATCAAAGCAAACGTTATCATATTAGCTTTAGCTTCAGTAACTAGCTTCTCCCTATTAGGAACCCAGTAATCACCTAACATGTTACGAATATCATCATTGTTAAATCTTACTCTGTGCTCTGGGTCTTCGTGACACCATTGTTTAGCCCAAGTAGACTTTCCCGACCCCTGTCACTGGAGCCCTCTGCATATAATTAGCTTTCGCTGGCAGAGGGCTCCTTTATCATTAGTTTGTTCCATTTACGTTTCAAATGAAATAAGTTATTATTAGTTATTACATCTTGTAACAACTGTAGTATCTCTCTTCTGCATATCCTGATAGTTATAGTTGTAGAACCTTCCCTATTTGATATGTGCTCTGGAATATCAAGCGTCTCCATAAATTCCTGATAGAATTGGGTCCATGACTCATGAGCTGTAATAGTTATACAGAAGGCATTAGAAGAACCGTTAGGTTGAATACTTCCATCACCATCTATTATTCCTATTAGTAAAGCTAGCAGTAATTCCTTATCATAATCCTTAAATACAAAGAAATCTATAGGATTATATGTCTTCCTAGGCTTAAATCCGTATTTCTCCATAAATTTAGGGTTCTCTATACTATTTGCAAAGGATATACGATATGATTTAGTATCTTCTCTATACATAATCTTATTGTTATAAGCTATATACTCACAGAATGCTTCTATCACACCCAAATCTTTCTCTGCGAGCCCTAACTCAAATTTACCTCCACTATGGAATGAACCATCAGCTATCAGAAATCCAATCCAGTAAAACGATTGAGGGGTTTGTTCAGTCATAAGTCTATTCAAACTGTTTCCTCTCTTAATAGAGTCATTAAAGTGGTGTCCAGTTTTAAATATACTGCTCTTACTAGCTGCGCAGCTCTTACACACCGAACCCTTCTTAACCGCTTTATTGTAATCTGATTTCCTAGCGTATGTAATCTCTTTACCACAGTTGGGACACGTTCTAATAAATTTAATTTCTTCACACATACGTATCATATTTAGTATATGCAAAGTTGCTTAAATTTATTTCCAGAACCTAGTAAACCACGTTACAGATGTTAATTTTACCTGAACCTTGAATACCTCTACAAATTATTAATACTCGCTTGTCCATAAAGATTCTTCAGAATTAAGTTTATATTCAGCAGTATCTTTCCAGTCCATTATATCCTCTGTGCTTTCGTAATCAATCAGCTCATACTCCCGGCTCAAAATTTCTCCATCTTCTTCATAATAGTCGTTGTCCTCTATTCTAGTAATGGCATCCTCGACACTTTCTGCCTGAATCTTTACATGCTCTTTAAGTACTACTCTTGCTATTGATGTTACTACAAACTCAAATGTTTCCATTAATCAATATTACATAAGACATCACTGAATCCACTATAATCTAAATCAGTTAAAACGTCCCGTATAAACGATATATAATCTCTTGTGCTTTGTAAATCTCGTATATATTCTTTAGTGGATATTATCTCCTCTATAGATTCAGGATTACCATAACAGAATTTCTCATATTCTGTACGTCTTGTTTCCGCCTTAGTAATGTCAGCATCAATATCTTGAATTACTGATTCAACATCACTAATAGTGAGTTTAGTATACTTCTCCTCATTACCAGCATATGCTATATTGAGATTGTCAGAGAATCTCTGATATACCTCATTAGACCTGCTGAAAGATTGAAGTAGTAACTTCTCCTCCGGATGTGCCCTAGGCACTAAGTAAAATGATAAATAACTACTCATTTCTCGTTAGTTGGCTTAAGCCATAAATTGGTCTTACTAAAGATATAATCTCTAAGTCTTGGAAGGTAATCAAGATACGTCAAGGTTCTAATGGTATTGCATCTAAAACACTTAATCAGTTCCTCTCTAATTCTCTCCTCTGACACTACTGGCATTTTAGAATCATAATCATATAACACCATAGCTTGCCAAGTTGTTTGCTCTATTGTGAATCTCTTAGTAACCGCAAACCTAATGGCTCTAAGTATCCTAAGAGGGTCATCATCGAATGTTGTTACAGGGTCGAGGGGAGTTCTTATCAAAGCATTCGTTATATCATGCTTACCATAAAAGTAGTCAATGATTTCTCCAGTATCAGGGTCTTTAGCCATAGCATTAATAGTGAAATCTCTGCGTGATAAATCATCATATAGATTACCTGGTTCTACAATGGGAATCCTAGTGCCTGGAACATATCCTACTTCCTTCCTAACCATCACAAAGTCTGCTACACCTTGATACTTATACCCTTCTGGGAACTTAGCACGTATGGTATAACATTCTGGAGTTACTAAGAAGATTTCAAACTTCTGTTCTTCCAAGTAGCTTTTCAATGCCTTAAACATTAACCTAGCTGGACTAAGTTGAGCTTCACATGAATGAATTTTGCTGTACACTGCTTCGGTAGGTACAGCAACATAATCAACGTCTTTGTTAGTAAGACCTAAGAGTTCATCTCTAATCTTACCGCCTACTTCATAAAATTTAAAATCTTCCATTAATAAAAATAATCTGATTCAACTTTCTGAATAATCTTCTCTCTGCTTCCTTTTAGACTATAGCCACTACGTTCGTTGCTACGTTCGTAACAACTAAAGTATTCTAAAACTTCATGTACTAAAAGATTAAAACTATGATTCTCGAAGTGATGCCCATCCACATCAATAGACCAACCACATCCATCTAACCACCTATACACATTTAGATGCTTGCCATTAACATGGTTTGGAAGGTTTGCTAATAGTGACAGATTATCCATTCTCTAATATTATAACAATTTACCAGTCATACACACAACCGATTACTTGCTTCTCTTTAACGAACTCATATAGTTCATTAATAGCTTCATCCCACGTTAGGTCAGGAAATTGGGCATACTGTGATACATTACCATCTTCATCCTTGAAATCGGCTATGTCTAAGTAGTTCATATACTTGATTGTTGAATATCTGTCAAAGTAATCATAGCTTTCCAGGAAAGCAGGAAGTTCTATCCAAGGAGCTACTGGTAATAAATCATAGACAGTCAGCAGGTCAAGAGCTACCTCCTTAGAGATAGCTCCTTCATCTGCCTTCTTAAATATTTCTTTAGCGAACTCAGCCTTGAACTGGTTCAATTTCTCCTTCATCGACTCTAGAGTCCGAATTTCTTTGTCTAAGTCTTCCATCATATATTAATATGAGTTTATCAAATTCTTCATCTGTTCCTTCATAAGGAGTAATTTTATAGTTGTAGTAATCTTCCCACTCGATACTATCAACTACCTGTCTTATAGCTTCTTCAGTCATGTTATGATATTCATAACCTTCTGTAGTAACTATAAACGAATCTGGAACTATACCAACTGCGATTTCGAAAGCATATGCATCAGCTGCATTGTTCATGTCTTCATCAAACAAGCTCTCTGCGTATGCAGCATATCCACTATATGTTTCGAAATCATTAATGCAAGTTATAATATACCTGTTCATTGGTCAGATTCTATATCAACTTCACCTTTATCTAATGCTTTAGATTCTGCAAATAAGAATCTATTACATTTTAACTTATATGCCCCAGACAGACCGTCTTCTATACGAATTACTATACCTTCATGTGGCACATCATTGTGACACTCCGGAGATAGTTCTTCCATGAAGAAATTCTTGTCCTCGGCTAATCTTTGTATGAAATTCTCATTCCAGTGTTCAGATACAGATATATCCGGATATAAATCCTTCGCATATCCATAATACAGTTCTGTTACCGGAGTGAGGCCCTTATCTTTACACCATTGTTGCACTTGTCTAGCACTAAATTCATACACTATTCCGTCAGGATTAGTATAAGTAATACGGTACACTCTGATACCAAAATGCACATTATACTTATATGGAGTAGTTTGAGTAGTAGGGTCATATATCGGCATATCGTAACCATAATCATAAGCTTTACCTCCCATTGACTGAATTGCTCCTCCAGTAGGAAGCCAGCCTATAATTTCATAATAAAGAGTTAATCCTTTAGTTAAAAATGGCTGTAATACTTTATGAGCTTCTCCCCACACATCACAGCCATAGTAACCCTCACTAACTTCCTTATTATAATATTGGTTCTTTACAACCTTTCTAGAGGACCACAGATAGTCATATGCAGTGTCAGGCACATAGGTAAGCCAACCAGCTACCCTGTCTTTCCACTTCAATTGCCTTTTGCATAACACATCTGCTGATATTCCAGACGTGCCATGGACTTTACTAGTAATACTAATAATGTCGTTTGGCTTAATTATCCATGGACACTTCTTAATAAGAATAGTATCGTAGTGGAATCTAAACTGATTGTCAACTAACTTGCTCAACCCTTTAGGCTGTTTACCAGTTCTAGTTTTATTGCTGGAGCCAGAAGTTCTATTCTTTAATACGTACTTCTTACAAATAAACAGGTTTCCTACCCTATCAAATTCAGTGCCGGCATCTATTCCAGTTACAGCTTCGGTATGTCCAAGAGAGCTTATCCATTTAGTAATGGACTCTACAGACATAATAAATCCTTCTGAAACATGGCCCTGCAACTTAATAATCTTCACTCTTCCGTTATCTTCGAAATATCCAGGTGCTGCTTCCTTGTCAGCATTCAGCTCAATGTGTCTGAACTGGTTATTAGCTGACAAGAAAGAATAGTCAATAGCACATCCTATAGGGAAATACACATACATTCCAGGTTCTGTATCTTTACTAACCGAAATAGTATATCCGTCTATATGAGCACATTTAAGACGCTCGCACTTAGGGTTTGGGTGTGGTGTAAAATCGTGGATTTCCACAATCTTAGCGCAATAGTTAATATTGATTTTAGGTGATTGATTTAATTGCATTCAAAACTAGTCAATAATTGCTTACAGCTAATCTTCAGCTAGACTCCAATCTTGACTTAAAACGGCATCAGGAAACCACTTAGTAACAACGTAGTACTGGTTAGAACCAGATATAGGAAGACAGATGATATTGCCTTCCTTCATTCTGTAACGTCTCTTACTTGAGTTGATAACTGTCATACCTGCTCTCATCATAGATAGAGCTTCTCCAAAGTCAAATGTCTCGTTCATAATCTTATAAATTAAAATTAAACAATCTTGTAGGATGATTCAACATATTCGTAAAGCTCATCCAATGTGCTTATAATTTCTTTACCCTCTTCGTCATAGGCTTTTATATCTGGGTCTCCGGCTTTCTCGTAAACCCACCACATAATCCAGTCTATGCCTTCGTCAGTATAGTTCTCTTTAAATATAGCCATAGCTATACACTCAGCATTACTGACTATATCACTATCAGCAATATCAATTCCCATTTCAGACAATTTGAAACATCTGGAGTTGATAGCTTCCAATGAATTTACTACTTCTATAAAGTTCCCTTTTACCATATTACACCTTTTAGTTGTTCTTGAATTTCATTAATAGTCTTACTGTCATAACCTCTAAGAAGGTCTCTATAGAAATCAAATACAGTTTCATATAGCTGACTTTTATCCTCCTCTGATAGAGTATTCCCTACCAGAGAAGTTAATAAGTCTGCCACCTTAGCGCTTATAGATATTGAAGTTTTGTTAATCACAGATACATCAATGCATTAGATAGTATTTTAATTAACTCTGCATCAGAGAAATCATCTACATTTAATAGTGTTTCTCTAATAACAAAGACATCATCATCTGGTTGATAATGCTTCCGCATAATATCAATCACATCATCTTCATTCCTAATCAATGTACTTCTTTTATATGCAACGTCTGATTCGTCACGATATTTAAAGAACTCCATTTTAGGTTCGCCTTGCTGCCTATATACTACAATGTAATTCATACTTATTCATAGTCTCGGATGCACTTAAGTACTGGTTGTAATGGTCTGCCATCGTCAGAGTAGTAGAAATACTTGACAGTAGCCATTTTACCGATAAGTTCATCCATTCTGTCTAGATATTCATACTTAAGTTCTCTAGGTCCCATAGGCTTGGCTTCAAATTCCTTACCAGCCTGAGTCTTACATATGAACACCATATCTTCAGGACGTAATCCGTCACTATAGCCAACAATCTCAAACTCGTCGTCTTGATACATTTTGACTTTAATCATGGCATTAGTACGTCCTCCATAGTTATATGGTTTGTCCGGGTCTCTAATAACTATACCTTCAAACCCTTCGCTGACATATTTATCATGAAGCTTCTGAATGTTAGTCCACCCTACTACTTCCTCTTCTGGAACTATTCTAACCTTCAGGTCATCTTCATTCCAATTAGCATTAGGGTCAAAATCCACAATTCCAAGTATAGGAGCTATTTCGTCAGATATATAATTCCACCTTTCCTGTGCTGTCATATTAGCATCCATGGTATCATAGATGTAATATTCCAATTCATTGCAGCGGGATTCTCCAGATTCTAATCTTGCTGTACCACTTATATACTGCAAGCTTCGACCGTGAATGTAAAGTTCACCATCGAGAACCAAATCTGGCATCTTATTAAATAACTCTATCATCTTGGGATGTGTTCTTAGGTGTACTGTAGAGGCGTCATAATCACCACCTCCTCGACTAGCAGATATTATCTCTCCGTCCTTTAGATAGAAAGAACATCTAACACCATCTATCTTACGGGAGCCTAGCCAATATTTAATTTTATCAAATACCTTAGTAGCTACCTCCTCGTATTTCTTGGCTTTCATATGCTTCTTAAACCCATTTGAATCAGTAACACCCTCACCTAGATGTTCTTCAACAAATGCTGCAACTGCCTTCGCATCCTCTATGTTAACAGAGGACGGAAGTAGTTTATAGCCTTTATCTGTATACTTCTTTAGATGAGAATTATACTCTAACTTAGCCTGTTCTGCAACAGTCCTTTTGGCTTTGCCTTGGAATATCCATATCTCTGGCTGCACAGTTACTTTGCCACCATACTGATAAGTCTTTCTTCTTATAACAAAGCCATGTTGGGCATCATCCCATTCGCAACTAATCTCGACTACTCTAGTTTTACCCTTGTTGTCTTTAGTTACTAATTTATCCATTTAAGATTTCAAAAGCCCTCATTGCACCTTCGATGTAATCTGTGGCAATTGCTTCCACGGCATCGTCATGTTCATCTGCATCACACACGCAAGATTTAGCATACTGTTCAGCGTCTTTCTCAATGGTTTCTACAAATTCTTCGTAATTCATAATTTGTTGTTTTATACGTCAATGTCTAAATCATCTACAGTTAAAGGCTTATTACACTCTTGAATAAGGTTTCTAGCCAATTCATCCTGTTTAGCTTTCAATTCCTTAATCTTCTCCATAGTCTCACTCATCGCCTTCGCATGATTAGCATAGGCATTATTAAGTGTCTGGATTTCCAATCCTATATCGGATATGGCTTTACTCTTCTAGATTACTTCTACTGTACTTATCATTTCTCACCGGTATGCCCAAATCCACCTTTACGCTCTGTTTCATCTAATCTAGCAACTTCTTCCCATTCAGCCTTAGCTACAGTTGTGAATACCAATTGAGCTATACGTTCTTTATCCTCAATCCATACTGCTTCATGTCCTTGATTAATAAGAATAACGTGTATTTCATTCCTATAATCTGCATCTACAGTGCCAGGTGTATTTAATACAGTAATTCCCTTCTTTAAAGCTAAGCCACTCCTAGGTCTTACTTGGCACTCATAAATAAACTCGCAATCTGAATCAGTAGTGGGGAGAGCAATCTTTAATCCAGTCGGGATAAGTGCTCTAGCTCCTGGGTCAAGACGCAGCATAGTTACTTTATTGCCGTCCATTTTAGGTGATACAAACACAACTTCGCAATCACCATAAGCTTTAATAGGATTGTCAACTGTTACTCTACTGAAGTCTGCACGTATATCCATACCTGCTGACATAGGAGTTTCATACTGGGGAAGTTTGTTATTCGATAGATTAATTACTTGAACTTTCATTGAACGTAAATGAATAAATTGAGTTTATAGTTGTGAATCTTTTATTCTCCCAGTCAATCTCAATTACATTAGATGTCTTGAACCATCTATCATTCGAATTAAGTTTTAAAGGAGCACCTTCTATAAATGCTTTAGTATATCCAGACTCCTTATGACCTTCTTCAATTCTAACGTTATTGGTTCCCAACACTTTGGTGATAGTCATAAAGCCCTTCTTACCATTGGTAGCAAAGTAGTCTTGCAGCCAAGTATGTACATGATTTGCATTACATTCACCAGCTTCTGTATAGAAAGCTTTGATTAATGTATCGTTATCATCATATACAGCCAAGAAAGGATTCTCTCTAGCACTACAGCTCCCTTTAATCTTGAAAGCCTTCTTGCGTTCCTTATAATGATTCACGTCATAAGTTTCAAAATTAAATACGTAACCGTTCATTGTTGATAGTGCGTCCTTAAATGCATCAGGACGTTGGCTATCATAAACATACTTAAATGTTAGCATTCAACAATATAGTATTTAGGAAATAATATTCCATCTAGTTCCAGCTCTACTTCTTGAACAACATCAAATACATCAAATATGTCATTATAGTAAGCTGCTGCCATTTCCTCATCAGTGATTCTAGTAATGGCATTATCTATCGACTGGTCAGCTAATTTGCTAGCTAACATTCTACGATAGTTATCAACGATTCTACATGCCTCGTGTTCAGTTAATATGTAGAATATCTTACCATTTATATGATATTCATATATTCCTGGCCATATGCTCTCTTCCTCTGTACAAAGAGTGTATACTTCTGGCATGTCTAGTTTATAAGCTACCATGTATAATCGTTCTGGATGTTCAAATCCTCTACATAGAGCTTCGTTTATAAAATCTGAGTAATTCATAGGTATTAAGTCAATACATAAGCATCTGTTTTAGTTCTTGATAAAGATACATATTGAAGCTGTCGTAGTTCTAATAAGTCTCTATCCAACTTAAGATTACCGGTATCTACAAACACATTATTGTAAGAGCTGCCTTGACTCCTATGTGCTGTTATAGCGTATCCATAATCAAAAGTTTGTGGCTTAATTACTCTATTATCAAATAACAGTGGTACTGGGGTTGCAAAGGACTTAGTCATGTCAAAATACTTACCCCATAAATATCCAGATTTAGTTCTATTACCCCACCTTTTCGCCTGTATAGCATCTAGCCTTATAGACTCAATCTGTTGTGCCAAAGTTTGCAGGTAGTCTGGATTTATGTCTGTTGGGTCTATTATGAATACGTCTAATAGCCGTCTATCAACGCTATCATATAATCCCAATTCGAACCCTGGAAGTCTAGTAAAATGAGGTACATTCCTAGTGGTTCTTCTAATGCTTGTAATTATATAGTCTGAAGAGTTAAAGAACATTTCTCCATTATATTCAAAGTTCTCACAGCCAGTTAGAAACTCGAATTTATGATAAGGTTCATTGTCATTGTATAGTATTCTGCGTATACAATCATTGAATCCTTTAACTCGCTTATTAGTATAAGCTATCAGCTTAGTATAATTTACATCATTATGCTTTATTCCATGATTAATCTTATTAGCTGCATCAACCATAAACTGCTTAGTGTCATTATAACAAATGAGAGAACCCTTCTCTCCCATTCGAGTTTCGAATTTAGATATAGGATTCTCTCTTAATGTTAATAATATTGGTGCTAATGCTGTATTCTCGTCTTGCCTAAATATCTTGGTTAGACGGACAACATTTTCATGACTAAACACTTTACTAAGACCTCCGTTCTTAACTGGGGCAATCTGTGCAACATCCCCTATAAATAAGATTTTGCACTGATGTGTTTCACAATAGTCTACAAGTAAATCATAAAGTTCATCACTAACCATAGATGCCTCATCAATGATTATTAGTCCTTTGTTTGGAATGTCTCCCATACCATCGGAATAGAACTTCAAGTCTTTATAGTCTAAATTAAATATATCCAGTTTAGGGGAAAGTGCTAGCAGTTTATGTAATGTAGTAGCTCTATAGCCAGTAGCCATTTCAAGTACTGCTTTGGCTTTATGAGTAGGAGCACACAACTTAAAGAATCTACAACCTCTAGTACTATCTAGATATTGTACAAATTCATTCATAACAGCTGTCTTACCTACTCCTGCATAGCCAGTAAGAACTAATATCCTATCTGGACTATCTAAAAACCTAATCATTCTATCTATAGCATATAGCTGTTCGTCTGACCAAGCTATTGTACTCATAGTTCTCTATTCCAAAATCTAAAGGTAATATCCTTTAATGTAGGACCGTCATCAGTCATTATCGTTTTATATAATCTCTGATTGGTATTTGGATTATCAAGTGGTCCACATTCCTCTATGTAAGGTCCTAACTTGATGTAATCGAAATTGTACAAATCAATTTCATCTGCCAATGTAGCTCTACCACTATACCACCCAATCTTTATATCAAGTGGTACTGTTTGCTGCCATTCCATTTCTGTTTCGGCAGGAATGGTTACTTTGGGAAACCTAATTTCCTTATGAATAGTAAACTTATCAGCCGTTTTAGTGGTAGTTAACGTCCTTACTAATCCAGCATAGTGATTAATGAGCTTAGGGTCGTTATCGCCACCCATAAAGCAAATGGCAGTAATTCCCTTATTCTCATTAATAAGCTTCTCTATTCTAGTAATAGTCAGGACTTCCCCAACGTCTCCTGCCAAGTAAGAGCTATGACAGCCGTTGCAGTGACATGGACAATTGGATATGTTTATGGCTAGTGTAGTCTCGTCAGGAATTTCCCTGAAGACTATATCGAAACCTACATATTTAAGCATGAGTGTAAAATCTTCTACTAGCTTCCTCCTGTCTTGCCTGACTGAAGTTACTAATACGTTTCAAATAACCAATAACTCTAGTAGCATAATCAACGTTCTTACTCCCACATTTTGGACATTCCTTGAGATACCTTTTATCAATATGTCCACAATCATTACAAATAGTATTTGGAATATTAAATGTGAAATAATTAGTACCATTGACTGCTGCCACTCTCAACAAGTTACGATACTGTTCCTTACTAAGATGTTCATCGAGATTCATATGCAATGCACTACCTCCGTCTAAGTATTGTACATATTCCTTGCCATGTAATTTGAACTTGTCAAGTACGGTAAGAGATGTGTCTTCAACAGCATAGAAATAGCTATTATAGCAATCTCTAGGAACTACATAACCTGCTTTCCTGTCCCAATTAGCATGTTTAACCCCAAGGTTCTCTGCTGGAACAAATTCTGTGTTAAACATTAACTCCTTAGTTCTCGCTTTACGATTTTCATCACTGATAGTTTTAAGGATAGATTGCATAAACTCTCTATAAGTTGGATTATCATTAACTGGGATTCCTAAGAACTCCGCAGCCTCAATAACTCCATTAACACCTATAGTCAAATACTGCTTCTTCATATCAATGAATCCAGCTGTATATACAGTAAGCAACCCGTCTTTTAAATAGTCTTTAAGCAATTCATTATATGCTGTTTGGAACTTATGAACTTTCTTCACATTCTCACGCAAATACTCAATCATATCATACCCATTATTAACTGCATCCTGAACTAGCCTATTGATATTTAAGGTCATTACTGACTTACTACCAGTAGCAATACCACCAGCTCCAAGAGAATAACTGAATTGATTATCAGTAACCTCATTACGAAGTCTGCAACAGGAAGATAAGGAATCAGGACTATCGGACATATAAGTAAAGAACGAGTGTCCTTTGCTATACATCTCTGCTGTAAAGTCTGCATACTCTTCATCAACAACATCCTCTCCGTTAGTTAGAAGCGCCATGGTCTCAACAGGGAATGTAAGAATACACTTAGTACGTTCCTCATTAAACCATTTAGCAAATTTCTTCTGCAACCAACTAAGAGATTCCCATTGAGGTTGTGTACCGTCTGGGAAATAGAACTCTCCAAAGATACCTTCAAAGTAGTTCTTATCAAAATAACTGATATTCCAGAATACTGATTGGAAGTTACGAGCAGCTGCTGGCTGATTGATTGAATATACAATCTGCTGGAACTTCTGCTCTAACGTCTTGTCAATATTTCTGTGTTTGTCAACCATTTCCTCTGGACGTTTCCAGTAATCATCACCCCACTCTTTACGAGCAAAGTAATCAAAGTACATTAGAAACTCTCCAGTTGCTACTGCACCTGCAAATTGAGAACTAATCGCAAATACCAGATTAACGAACATGCCACAGAAAGAATCCAGGTTCTTGGGTCTGGCAGACAAACCTCCAATTGGCTGTAACCCCTCCAATAGAAAGGGATACATAGTGATAGCCACGCAGTAGGGCATAATCGATGTTTCATCATGCTTATAAAGTAAATGTTGTTCCAGCATACGGATATATTCCTTAGCTAACTCCTCTCCATATAACTCTCTGATTTTATCAGTAAGAATTGCACGATTTACCTTAATAACATCACCTTTGAACAATTCTCCATTTAAGGTTACAATGTTCTTTTCGGTAACATTAGCATTAGCATCGTATTTACTACCAGTTGCGGCATTCTTGGCTTTAGCATAGTCTTTAATGAATTGTTTCTTTTCATTTAAAGCCCTGCTCTCTGCCCTTTTACGCCTGTACAAGATGAATGCCTTAGCAACATCATAATAATCACATGCCATAAGAGCTTTCTCTAACTGGTCTTGAAGCTCCTCAACTGAAACTATGTTGTTAATATACAACTCATCTTTAATATCCTGAAGAATATCAGAATCAATTGGCTCGTTAACAGCGTTAAATGCCTTAGTAATTGCGGCATCAATCTTATTAACGTCGAAAGGTTCTACTTTTTTGTCTCTCTTAATTACTAACATTAATTAGAAGTTTAATATGTTTCTTAGTAATAGAGTCTTCTCTGCTCTATTCATCAAATCTTTACCCTTGTCATTACTAATTAGCTGCGTAAATGCATTGTACACAGTAAACATATCCACCTCATTACCCACTCCAATATAATATGAAGAATCTGGGTCCTCAAACATAGAACTATACGCCTTAGTAACAAGGTCTGTTCCTATCTTGACATCTCCATAACCTACATTATAAACCATATGCATAGCATTTCTTTGCCATTTGCCTAAGTTTAAACTTACTAAATCGTCTTCAGCTTTCCATGTAGTATTATGAAGATTCTCCAACATCAGCTTTATATCAGAAGTCTGACTTAATAAATACTCTACAGCTTTATAATTCAAGGCTTCTTCTGGATTAACTGGCTGCATTTGAAGAAATTCTGGGTCAAATACACAGAGATTTGTACATGCTCTGTTAAGTGCCCCTCTATAAATCTTGGCTACTGGCTTACGAACATCTAGTCCGTAGACCATGCCAATAACTTCATCATGATTGTCAAAGCTGCAACTCTCTGGCATTACAGCTTGAATCAATACACGATTATATGTAATATCATCTGCATTAACATCTCCATCGACTGTCCTAGTGACCTGTTTAGGCAATTCTACTTCAACTATAAAGTCTTTAGTAAACTTGGACATTCTTTCAATAAAAGGCTCTACATAGGCAGCAGTTGGTAAATATGCTCTCTTACCTATTCTAGTAGCCTTACCATTCATGAGTTGGTCAATACTTATTTGCATTTAATTACAAGTAATATATAGTCATTGTTTCTAATAACTTGACTGCTTCCGCAAGCTTAGCTATAATTCTAATAGCTGCTCCATTACCTCCTGCCAATATATCAGCAGCAGCTAATTCCTTCATTGTTAACTTTCCATTAGATGCATCATATAACGCCAATGCATTATGTAAGGCATCAGCATTATATATTCTGTCCTTGTTCTTCTTTAAGAGCTCAAGGTACGGGTGTAATATGGAATAGCCTATTGGTTTATAATCTTCTCCATAAAACACTTTCCCATCAAACTTTATTATCCTAACCTTTCTATTGGTAAAGGCACTTGAAAACAAACTAACGGACAAATCCAAGTGGTCAGCTGGTCTGAATTTCTCTAATGGAGTTTTAACTTTACCTTTAAGGTAATATACCTCATCTTCAGACACTACTATAATACCACCATCTTTACAAAGGAACTCTTCCTTAGAGGATGTTTCATCCTCAGAGAATACCTCATCTAGAAGAGAATCAACACGTTGATTTATAGACTTGGCTTCTCCTTTACCAATAATTGGAATCTTTCCGATAGAAGTATCTATAGCTTTAGAGCAATCAATTTCTATGGTTAAACATTTCCTAAATTCCGATTCGGCTGCCTTCTGCTTAAGTCTTGCTTCCTGTAACAGACTGGTCAGTCTGTCTACTTCTAGAGTACATTCCTTATACTTGGAAGCAGAATCTATTACATGTTGGGCAAATTCCGGTGTTAAATCCATAAATTATAGTTTATTGTAACACGATACGACCATCTGTAATGTTCTTTCCATCTACAATACTATAATCACAACATGCAAGTGTATTTCCAAAATTCTTGTGAATCCATTCGGAACTTCCAAATAATGAACCAACTGACTTATAGGTAAATCTTCTACCATAAGTAGTGGCTGACTGATGTAAATCTCCTTTTACAAAGACTACATTACCAGTGATGCCCTTATTGTCCAAATATTCATTGATGAAATTCTCTGTCTTCACGTCAAGAGTTAATGGTAGATTCTTGAACATGTCTTTATTATCTTTACCATGACACATTACATAGGTAGTTTCATTAAGAGTAAACTCTCCTATGAACTTGTCAAATACTTGACATTTAACATCAAACTGTTCTAATACAGCAGCTAATGCTAAGTTAGCAGCATAACCAAAATCACCATCATGATTGGACTCGCCAACACAATAATAATACATATTGGTATGCTTTACATTCTCTATCAGAGATTTAACAAAGCTAGTCATTAACTTAATATAAGTTTGCAATTGCTCCTTATTGCTCATGTTTTGAGCCAGTTCATGACCACCTCTTGTAGTTTGTCCATTATATCCGTCAAGAGAATCTCCAAGATTGCAGATAACTATATTCTCAAACCCACCACCAATGTAATAAGCTTCAGTATATACTCTCTTTATAATCATGTCAAATCTCTTCTTCATTTCTTCTTCGTTATAAGGATTCTGATAAATAGATAGAGGAGACACTGTGGCTCCAGTATGAATATCAGACAACCATATGATTAGGTCTTTGCCGTTAGAAATTGTCGGCATACGTCCCCAGTCATACAGATTATTGAAGTCTAGCCCTTCTATAAGAGCTTTGCCGTCAGCTATTTTAGCTTTCAGTTCGGCATTCTCCATGGCATACTTCTTAAGTAGTCGCTCGTTATTCTTGATGCGTTCTGCTTCTATGCCCCTTAGGAAGTCATTCTCCTTCTCCCTTAGTTGCATATCTTTAAGCTCGTCAATAGTATTCTCCTCAATAACATGAGGAGCAAATGGTGCTGCGGCTTTAGTAATATTGAAGACTTTGAGAATCTTCTTAAACTCCTCTAGAGAATATTCAGGGAAGCTACGACTTACTTCTCTTTGTGTTATGGATGAACCATAATAAGAGTAAAGTCTATGAATCATATTCATTTCATCCCTAGTAAGACTGCCAGTAAATGGTGCTTTGTCTCTTAGCGGGATAGTGAATTGATACTTAACAATCTTACCTTCATCATTTCTGACCAATGTAATCTTGCCAGTACTAGTTTCCTCCTCTTCAGAAGATGTCACTTCTTCCGATTTAGAATGACGTATAATACCTCTCTTGCTAACCTTGTCATACAGACTCATTATCATGTCGTAGGATTCCTTGTCGATACTGCCATCAGCTATATCTTTGTTTACTACCTGTTTCTTTACCCAGAAGTAATTCTGTGGAAGACCTACTTGTTCTGCATATGCATTTAAACTAATGTTCTGTTTTAAAACTTCTTGTAAGTGATTGATTAGCTTGGTAATTGTTGTTTCTCTCATTTCTGAGTTAAAATTAGATAACCTTTCGGCGCTTATATAAAATCTAATCTCTTTTAGTTATGCACATCTGAATAAAAAGAAAAGGGACTACCTTATTCACATAAGATAATCCCTTTGATATTTAAAGTCAATAGAAGTTAAATTTTATCCTTCGACCCCAAAGCAGATGTATGTACCCATCTTAGCTGATTTTGACGGAGTGTGTTTTACTTCAAAAGCACCGTCTTCGCCTTCAACTACAGCCTTGATGTACTTGCAATAGATATCGCCAGTATAACCTTTCTTAGTGTAAAGTTCCTTAGCGATTTCTTTGGCTTTAGTTTTAGTTTCAAAGTTCAAGAACAATACTTCACCAGTTGCAGGATTGATTCCCTGATAGCCAGTTTTGTATTTACGTTTACCTTTCTCGTTCTTGATGTCACGCATAGTATAAGGACGTTCACGAGTATCAGCAGAACCTGCTTCAAATGTGATAGAACATCCGATGCCAGCAGCAAACTTAGTATGCTTAGCCAGATACTCTGCTTCAAATTCCTTCAAAGCTTTCTCTGAAATAGGTTTACCAGCTGTCTTCCATGCCTGAGTTGCATCACGAATTACTTGGAAAGGTGCTTGTGCGATTGCTTCTTGTTTAGTATAACCTTTTACTTCTACGTTCTTAAAATTTACTTGGTTTGTCATAATTAATTGGAATTTAAACATTAGTTCATTGTCATATCTCTTTGTTATTGTATTACAAAGGTACTGCTTTAATAGTAAACTACCAAACAGTTCTAATGCAAAATAATCTAAATTTAATTCTATTAATCTGACTCTCCTTCGAGAGGAAAGCGTTACAAAGATACTACATTTCTTGTAACTACACAAGTAAATTGCCAACAATTAGTGAGTTAATAAGATTTAACTATTATCGTTTGGCGGAAAGCAAAATTCATTTTTAGTCATTTGCTCCCATGTGTCTCGACTTTCCTCGTAGAACTTGTCCACGATTTTGTCAGAGCGTTTCTCTATTAATCCTGCTGCCCATAACAGCTGGTGGAAACGCATATCGGGATGTCTCCTGGCTAATACTTCCAAACTATGAATTATAGCCATGTTATTCAAATATCTGTCATGTACCATAATTAAAATGGCGTTTCTGGCGTAGTAGGTTCCCAAGGAAGCTCTTTATCAAGAATTTCATTAATCTTAGCAACCATATCTTTAGCCGATTTTAAATCAAATGTCAAGAACTCGGTAGTGTTTCTCATAAAATCATCACATATAACTGCGAGACCTTTAAGAAGACCCTCCGAATTATGACTTTCTTTGCCCTGTCTAATCTTCTGGATTACTTGCCAAGTAGTTGCGTTAGGAGTTTTGTTCCTAGCTTGCTTAGTAAGAAAGCATATTAGTGATATTAAAGCGAACTTAGTTCCTATATCACAGGCCAGACATCCTAAACTGAAGTACTGCTTGTAGTATTCCTTCAAATCATTCATAGTAGGCTCATAGTATTCCATCAGCATCGTATCCATAAAGCTCGTAATATGCTACACGCCTCAACAATGTAGTAAATTCAGTAAAACCCGACAACATATGACCATTATTAACAGGAAACACTCCAGACCTAAAATCCGGAACTGTTGATACCACTAACATATTAGCCTTAAGTGTGGGCTTTGCCTTATATTCATTCTCTATGTACAATTTCAGCATCCACATATACATAGCCATTTGCCTAGCATAGTGATACTTATCAAAGCTCTCATGAAACTTAGTGAGATAATGTCCACTAGTCTTCAAGTCATTGAGAACTAATTCATTCGACTCTGGACTGTATGTAAAATTATCCAACTTAGCTTTTAGTTTGAGAACCTTACTAAGACCATTATGCTCAACAAGCACATCTATTAATAGTACAGACTCATTCTTGGAGATTGGCTTCTCTAATAAATAGTCTGGATTCAATAAGGATTGTATTTGTGGATTACATTCAACTGATACAATACATTCTCGTAGTTTGTCTCTAGATTTAGCATCAAGATAAATTGGAACCTTATCTGCAACATATTTGCTGCCCCACTCATAAGCTGTGCGTTGAGCATAATAGTTCTCGCATTTTATGCGCAGAGCATCCATTTTGTCTTCATCCATTTTACCTTTATAATAGCTAATCTTGTCAGACGCTACTACTATCTCATCCTTAGTAACAACACCATTAGCTATAAATAAAGGATACAGCTCATCAGCCATGAATCCGGCTTTAGCTGTTGGTCTATCTACAGACTCTACAAGAATAAAAGACTCTGGTTGCAGTACTAATTCATGTACTGCCGAACCAAAGTACAGCGAATCGGAGTATCTTCCATCAGCACCCAGTCCTGCTAAATAAGCTTCTGGGCTACCTCCTTGTTCTGGGTTTATAAGCTTCAATCTAGAATTACTAATGTAATCAGAATAAGCTTCACTGAAATACTCCTCATCACTTATCTCAAGGAACTTGATAGTTTCAATTAGTGGTGTAATTTTAATGTCTTTAAGCATAACTCCTCATGAATTGATAAGCATCTATAATCTCATCTTTACATAAGGAGAATACTTTAAACATAGGAAAGTCAATAGTCCTTTCTGTATGCATTAATAATGCAGGCAGTCCAGAACGTTGACATTTTAGTACGTTACTTAAAGAATCGTCAATAAAGACATCCACTTTACCTTTAATCATATCAGCCTTATTACCGTGTTGGTAATACATTTGATAGACTGGTCTATCTGGGAATCCATTTCGTCTTAGCCATTCTTTAGTCCAAGTTTTATTGTTTACACGTTTAGTGCAATATAATTCCGGAACAAAATCAGGTCTGTTAACTACTTTGAGATTTAACCAGAAGTCTCTGTCCTTACTAAGAATACGTTGTACATTCCTAGTAATCATGCTATCTTCAAGCATACGTGGATTACTAGCTGTATCGAAGTACTCACAGTAAGCACCCCAAAAGTCAGCTAGACAATCGTCAATATCTAAACCTATTCTAAACATTCATTGTCATCTTGTACGACTAGAACTCTTCTATATCGTATATGTCACCAATAATTATCTCTTTGTCTTTAGCCATAGTACCTGCCAGTTCATCATAATCACCTGGAGGGTCTATGTCATAATCTGTAATGAATAAGTCAATAAACTTATCCTCAGCTTCTGTAAAGCTTCTAGCTCTTACCTTCTCTAGCCATAAATCACTGTCGTCCAGACTATAACAAGGCAGAATATAAGTGTTCATCAGCAGATATAATAATTAAATGATTCAAGATTTAGTAAGTCAAGATGTGAATATATCAAATTTGCCATAGGATATTCTAATCAAGCATTACTAAACAAAGAAAGCCACAGATTACTCCGTAGCCTTCTTAATAAGTTCATAAAAGAAATCTTTACTCATCATAACGTATTCTCCGTCAGAGCCCATGTTTACTCCCTTGTCAATCTGCTTGTTCCAGATTATTACTAAGGGTCTGTCTTTACGACCACATGTTTTGATAATTTCAGCAATAGACGGTGTGTTCTTAGTACATTTACATTGTACGTAACATGGCAATTTGTCCTCGGTTTCAGCTATGTCAATTTTAGCATCGTCCAGATTCTTGGACTCACTACGAGATGACTTTAGGCCTTTATAACCAAGTCCTATTAATTCCTTAATAATCTTAAGTTCATAATTATTACCTTTACGCTTAGCATATGCACCGTTACGTTTCTTCTTCGGTTTTACTTCTTCAGTGTTCTCCATGCCCTTTCAATTAAATTAAGTGTCTTCTCTCTACCATATTTAGCATGAAAGTCAGATATATCTTTAGCTCCATAAGACCTAGGAATGAAGATGCAGTCTATGTTAAACTTCTTTCTTATCTGGTTCATGTTATGAATGCCAGGCAAGTCGTTATCATAGAATACAACTATCTTCTTAAATCTTTTACTCAACTTCTCGAATTGAGATTCAGTTAAGAATAAATTCTCTGAATTAGGAGCTATTGCAGTAATTCCTAAAGAATATAGACACATAACGTCTTTCATACTCTTAGTAACTACTAACAAATCGCCTTCTGCCGGAAGCTGATGTGCTCCCTGTAACATGATAGACTTCCAGTTAGATAGAAACCGTGTAGTTCCTCTTTCTCTAAATGGAAAGTAGATTCTCCATAACTCAACCCCTTTATCGTTCTTACCACGATAATAGCCAAACATGGGATTCTGTGGACCAGTAGTGGCATAATAACTGCCATTTAAATAGACAGCCTTGCAAGAATAGACTCTGAATCTCTTCAGAATCTCCTTAGTAATGCCATATTGTGCCCACCACTGTAGTTCAGATTCAGTGAACTCTTGTACATCAGCTCTTATAATCGCAGGTCCATCGTCCTTAAATTCAGACTTACTTGCGACTACAGGCTTATTGTTCTTAGGTAACGTTTTATGAGTTATATAGCCAAAGTCGTTAGCAATTATTTGCAATGCCTTATAATAAGTACAACTATACTTATACATAACCACACTAATGAAATTACCATAGAACTGTCCGCTGAAGTCATTGAATATGATGTCTCCAGACGCATTCCTATAAAAGGAACACGTAGGAGAATTATCATTTCTCAACGGAGATTTAAACAACCCTTTCTTAACTGGGATTCCTAGATAGTACTCAAGATAAGTTTCCTGAGTCTGCCTTTCAAGTAAATACTTCTTAGTAATTTTAGGTTCATATTCCAATACCATATTATTTCAATGTTTAATGTTTGAACCTCAAATTTACTAATTAATTATTACACTTCAAAGTCAAGGTCTGCGTTATCTGTGGCTGCATCATTAGATGTTGCAAAATCGTCAGAACTTGTACCAGGCATATCAGTAGGGCCGTTACTCTTCTGTTTATTCATCTGACTGATTTCATAGTCAGAGAAGAATACTTTGTCTCCTAACCAGTTGTTAGAGATATATGCATCACCTGCTTTACTGATATTGACGAAATAAGGCAGACAAGGTTCGCCTTTCTTATTAGCAATCAGCTTCAGATTAGTATGCTTATTAACTGCATCCTTAGTGATGTCGGCAAATGTCTTTACCAATTTCTCAAACTCTTCCGGAAGGGCAAAAGTTTTAGTTTTAAATGCTTCATATTTCTTAGGAGCAAGTTGTTCTCCAATATGAGCTAACATAAATTTAAACTTCTCAAAGTTGGACGGACTTTCACGTTCAACTCCATTGTTAGAGCTTACTTGTCTTACATCATCTCCCTCTTTAGGACAGAATACTGTTTCTTCATAAACACCATTCTCATTCTCGAATGAAATTCTCATGGTTTTGTACACTGCGTCAGGGTCTTTCTTACCCTTAAACTCATTAAATGTTATTCCCTTGAAGATAACATCGTGGATTTCCCATGGTTTCAGTCTTGGTTTAATAGATGATGTACCGTTCGTGTTTGTTAAGTTGAAATTCATTGACATAGTTTATAAGTATTAAAGTTCAAAAGTTAATGGGTCAATCTCTTTAGCTGACTCATCTCCAATCTCTGTGTCTAACGGCAAATCAATGTTGTCGCTTTCATCTTCTAATACCTCTATGTTATCTACTTCAGGCTCTTCCGGCCTTTCAGCATTACCAACTAATACGAAGAGGTCGTCTTGACCTTTCATCGTAGTTACTGTAAATGTATCTCCATACTGACGTAGCATGTCATTAGCTTTACCTCTACAGCTGACAGACAGACTCTTAGTAAGTTTGTTTCCACCTTTGGTTCCAAAGGCTTCATCAGTTCCTATAACGGGGAAAGTGATTCCGTCAATTTTCTGATATTTAATACTAAGTCTATCTTCCCAAGCAACTCCCATTAATTGGGCAGCTGCTTTATTAAGTATGTACTTGTTAGGGTCTAGGGTAATTTGCGGTTCAGATGTCTCTGGAACCTCTTCCTTGACTGTTCTAGTCTTTACTTCTTCTTTGACAATTTCCTGCTTTAGAGATTTATACTCTCCAGTAGCTGGGTCAAAGTCCAAAGTTAACAGCATTTTAACTATCATTCTCCGTATTCAAATTTATTGATTGTGTCAATCACCATCTTCATATTAGGTTCAACATATAAATCAGGGAAACATCCTGCGGTACTTCTACAAGTATCTGGACCAAGTGACCTTGTTCTGAATTTATAGTCAACCTCTTCATCATTTACAATCTTCTCTGCATACAGCAAATAATTAAACAGTCCATCTATATTAACAGACCTATCCAACATCTTTCCAGTAGTAAATAACTTATATTTAGGGTCATAGTCGTTACCGTCATTTACAATATGAGATATGAACACTACAATTAAATCCTCTCTAAGAGTCATAGCCTTCATTATTAAATCATAATAGTGCTTTGCAAAGTCAATATGCTTATCATATCCTTTCTCCGCACTTCTAGACATCACCTCTTGTGAAAGAAGATAATTACTATCGTCAATTACTAAGACCTTAATCTCTGGCATTTTAACATTAACTACATTCATGATGTTCATCACTTTGGCAAATTCATTGCTGAAATACCAATTTCCAACATAGTTCTTGTCTTTGTCCTGAGTTAGCTTCTTGTAATTCTTCCTAAATCCTGGAATTGATAATTGTTTAGGAGTACAGCTAATGATAAATGTCTCCTTTGGGTTTAAATACTGTAGGGAACTAGACTTACCACTTCCCGAAAATCCTCCAAGTCCTATAATTTGGCTCATTAAATCATAATGTTATGGTTACGCGTAAATCATCTTTCTTAGTTCGTTCTATCTCGACTTCCCTGTCTGGGAAATCAATAATAGTCCAATCTGGATTCTTATACTTGTCATAATCATTGATTTCAGACGCAGACGGAAGCTCTTTAAAGATACCACACCTACCATAAAATCCTACACCAATGGCTACGTCAGACGCACCAAATCTATTCTTAAGAACCAATAATGACCTGAAACCATCCTTTAGCTCTTTAATGCAATATCCTCTATATGTAGACAATTTGCTTCTAAATGGATTAAATAATACCAATACTACATTGGCATCTTCACTCGGAGAACCACTCTCTTTTAAATCTGACAAATCAGGTTCTTGCAAGCCTTGTTTTAGTCGTTCTGCATTATTAGCATTTCTATTGAACTGCATAATATTGATTGGAGATATCTTACATTTATTTCTAAATGAGACACCATATGCCGATATGGTATCAATCTCCTCTTTCTTGCTACGACCCAGCTGTGGTCTCACTAAGCCTAAGTGGTCAGTAATTACTGCGATAATTTGTTTCGGATTATTAAGTTCATAAGTATCTTCATCAACAAAGGTTCCAAATTTCTTTAAATCCTCTATGATTAGAGACTTATACTTCTCTGAATTGAGAGTGCCGTCATGTATTATTAGTCTGTCCTCTATAGATTCTAGCCATGGAATACATTCCTGTACTAACTCATAATCCTCATTAGAGAGTGTAGAGTCCTTGCCTCTAGACAATAACTCTTTAAAAGATATTTGTTTACCATATGTCTCATATATATGAAGAGAAAGCAATTTAGCAAGTAACTGCTCAGCACTCATCTCCAAAGAGAATATAATAAACTGAACATCCTTATCAGAATCAGAGTCCAGTAGAGCCTTATATATAAAGGAGTGAAGCACGAAACTAGTCTTACCGTTACCAGTTCCTGCGGCAATCAGGTAATAGGTCTCTTGAGTTAATCCGTCAATTATATGCTCCAGCTTAGGCATTCCAAGTGATAATCCTTGATTGTCACCTTCTCTGCCTCTTTTGATAAGTTCGATTAGTCTGCTAGTATATGTCATAGTTCCGTCATAGTATCAAACACTAATTCTTCATATGTTCCATCTTTAAACTTCTCGATGCCTTCCCAAGCCTTAGACATTATAAAGTCAGCAATATTGACGCTTATCAGATTACATTTGTTCTGTTTAGCCCAATTGACTAACTCTATCACCCTTTTATGATTCTCAAGTTTCCACCCTATATTCTTGCCATATCTAAAGAACATATCTTCCAAAGTGTTAAACTTCTTAGACCAGTTCTTTAAACTATACTCCCTACCATTAATAATGACAATATCTGGGTATGCTTCCCAGAGCTCTCCTCCCAGGTCTCCGGAATACTTTCTATAATTCTTAATGAAGTTTTCATTAAAGATTACAGATTCAGGGTCAAACGTCTGACCCTCTGCGGGAATTTTATACTTCTTAGTAATGACTCCCTTCACCTGTAGACTTAATAATACGTCTCTAAGGCGGGTTTTAGTTATTGGCATTCCCAGATATCGGATGAGGGAGTCTTTATGTCCCTCTTCTGGTTGTGCCAAGAATAGCAACTCAATCATTAACAACTCCTCAGCAGTAAGCCTATACTGCTCCATTATTAACAACTGATTCTCTATTGTTAAACTTAATTTCTCCAAGCGTATTGATTAATAAGTAAATAACTTACTAATCTATCAGCTGTGATACTTTGTTATTCTGATTTCTCAGTGTCCTCAATCACATAAGCTTCGCCTGCTACTTCGTAAGGAGCTATAAACTCTTTAAAGAGTTCTGTCTGCCTTGCTACCATAGCCTTGACGTCATAGATTCCACCTTCAAATTTAATTTCACCGTTTTCGTTGACACCACTAGCATGAATGATACTATCAAACGTGTTAGTAAGCATTACAAGTTCAAGCAATCTTTCAGTTGTCATGTAATTTTGACCGTTAAGGATTACAAAGATACGATAATCTTGTTACATTTCAAAACGAATCTACTTAAATTTCAGGCTCGTAATAAGACTTTGCACATCTAGAGGGCTACGCTCTAAATGCACAGACATCATGCAAATACGATGCTCTGAATGCTTCTCTAACAGCTCTAATAGCTTAACAGCATCAACATCAGTAGATACTGTTGAAGTTCTATCAGGCTGCCCTTCAGCACCTATGTTGCAATATAACACTCTAAACATTAGAACCTAAATATCATTTTAGTTTCTTTGTTCTTCTTAGGAGTAAATTCTCGCCCTTCTAGTAGATTTAATAAATCAGAATCGGCTATAGTGATATAATCCTTACTACCAGTACTCTTGCGAAACCATTCTTCTTCAACAGTTCCCTTGATTACTAAAGTAAAGACTTCTGCTACTTTATTCTCTGCCTTTCTAATAACTCTACCTATTCTCTGCGTCTTAGACGTAGGACTGGAATCATATCCAAGAATAACGGCTACTGACAGTCCTGGTATGTCAGCTCCTTCATCTAACATCTTAGAAGTATTAAGTACTCCCACAGATGCTGATTTAAACTCCTCTAAAGTCATCCTTCCCTTCTTCTTAGTTTCTTTACTAGATAGTACCTTACCATACTTGATTTGTTCGGCAATCTTGATTGTCTTACTAAAAGTAATACATTTCTTGTCTTGCCTATGCTCAAGTATCATATTTGTAAGTTCTATCTTTTTAGGATGTTCATAAATGAACTTCTTCCTTGCCTGTAAAGTCCTATTGAAACCCATAGCATGAATTAGAATGGTCTTATTAAGAGCTTTCCATTCATCTGGTTTCTTGTCAAAGTCAGGAAGCATAATTTTAGCTAGCTCAATTCTCTTCTGCCATTTAGTAGCACAAGCCATAGCAAGTGTAAAATCATGACCGAAGAAAGCAAAATGCTCATAAAACTCTCTATTTAACTCATAGTATTTGTCTAGATTGTCTACTTCTACCATGACTTTGTATTCCCTATAAGGAGATAACCAGCCTCTAGCAGTAGCTTCACTAACATCTACTCTATCAACTACTGGACAATACTTCTTGATATAACTATCCTTACCGTCTAGTCGTTCCATAGTTGCAGTTAAACCTAGAATTATTTTATACTTGACTACTTCAAATACCTTTCCAAACAGGTCGGAAGCATATTTATGACATTCATCAAGTACTAGCAAATCACATGTCCACTCATGTTTCACAACAGAGTTTATTATTAGTACCTCGTACACCATTGGGACTTGCTGCTCTGTTAAATCACTAAGCCATTGTCTCTGTAGTGCATCAGTAGGTACTACTATTATAATTCTTCTACCAGGATTCTTAGCCAAGAATCTTTTCATACACATAATGGCAGTTCTAGTCTTACCGAAACCGGTACAATAGACTAAAGAACCACGCAACTTATTATCTACCCAACGTTGAACACCAATTGCTTGGCGTTCATCTCTGCTTACGTTTCCGAATAAGTCTGCCACTTGTTATAGGCTGAGCCCTTAATTAATAACTCATTTGAATCTATTACCTTGAACCCTGTTATTTAATATTAGTAAATTCTCATAAGTTACGTTAAGCAGCTTATACCTACTACATAGTAATCTGGATTAACTGTGGTCAGCATCCAGAGTACATTATAAAGTATAGCCTTTAGCATCACATACTAATTTAATTTGGTTCTTGCGAGTTTCCCACTGAGATATATGGAACTTCACTTCATCTTCCAAAGAATACAAGATTCTATTTCTAAGAACCTTTAATTGGTCAGTAGTTAGTTCTGTATACTTCTTACTCTTCAAATTAACCATAGAACGAAGCTGTGAATAGCTAAGTCCTTTAGGAGTAACATAAAGAGGCATTGTGGGCTTCAGACCTAGTCTTTCCTTCGCCACTTCAATCTTATCTCTTATCTGACCTGTCTTAGGGTCTTTCTCCACTAAGTCCTTGCTCTCTTGAGCAGTGAACCATAGACCTTGCTTGAGAATAAATGTAAGAGTAATGTGTTGTTTGTTGAACTTTCCCAGTCTGTCCAAACAACCTTCGCGTACTGTCTCTGTTGGAATGTCTCCAAACTCTTTAGGACAGCCGCACATAGTTCCTTCAATTGGATACTCTTTCGGGTCTATACCGTCCTTATTAATATCCAAGAAAGAGACTAACGCCTCTAGGAACTTAAACCTTGGCATATGCTGCTCCTGTTCTAACCAGCGCAAGAACAATTCTGCGTTACAACGCTGACGCTGGTCTTTAATAATGTCCAATAGAACATAACGACCAGGATAGTCCTTGTTAGTATTATAGAGCATAGAATCACAATGTGCATAGAAATTACGAAGTTCTTCTTCAGTACAATCAACCAAGCGTTTCTCCTCTTGTACTAAAGCTCCATTTACTTCTTGCTTACGACCCTTCCAAATGAAAGAGTTGATGTCATTATTCTTTCTATCGATAGCTGATGCCAATTTCTCTCTGAACATAGATATATCATATTAATTTTAGATAATGGTCTAATCTCGTTAATTTAGATAATCTTTTACAGTATAATCTCACCTTCTGGTGGTTTCTCATAAACAAAGTCTTCGAAATATATATCGGTATATTTATACTTCTCAAAGGAGTCAGTGATGGGATTATACCATGTGTCTTCCCCTGCATATACTTCCTTACATTTCAAATACCCGATGTCACCAACCCTTAAGAATGGACCTTCCCAGTTAGGACATCGGGTACACATTTTATATGTGCCGTTTGACAAATCTTTGAATGCATAGACTATATAACCACCAGCATCTTCCTTACTAGCTAGTAATTCAACGCGTATGGTATATTGAATCATCATTCCGAGCCCACCAGCTCATTTTGTCGTTTATTAACCCCACCGTCTTTATAATGCACACAACCATACTTGGCGAAATCACAAACACTGCGCTCAATACCTCTGAAACAGGGATATCTAGAACAGTCTTTGCAAGTTCTCTCGGGGTATTTGTACTTTACTCCATCTCTGTCCTTATCAAAACTGTCAGATAGTTTGTTCGCCATGTTCCGAATAGTAGTTTGCCAAGAATTTGCTATTTAATCAGTAAGGCTAATAATAAGCCTACACTGATAGCAAATCCTCCTATTGACAATGTAGTTAATCTCTTGTTCTTTTTGTTCATCTTAGCTATCTGCTCCCGTTGCTTACTAATAGCTTCATCATACATCTGCATTTGCAATTCTGCTCGTGCTAGTTGTTGAAGTCTTATACTATCAGTTTTAGCATAGTTAGCAGTTAGTAATTCATAAGATGTAAGCTGTTTATTGAGTTCAAACCTCTCTAGCTTAAGCTTCTTATGCTCCAGAAATATAAGGTTACTAGCCTTTAATTGCTGTGGAGTAATCACAACTAAAGAGTCATCTACCAACTTGGGATACATATTCTGCGAAGAAAGATGCATCAGCGGCAATAGACTGATTAGTAATATCAATAAGCTCCTTTTCATACCAATTATTAATAGTGTCTATTTTACCTTTAGAATTGGTAATGACACTAATTAGACTGTCGTTAGTAATTTCTAACTTCCTTACTTCCTTATTGAGCGAGTCTATAGCTTGCTCATATTTAGTGTTGTCAGGAATAACTACTGTGTTTCTATCCTTGCAAGCCCATGCTATACCAAGGCATATAGCAGCAGCAATCACACCTCCAACGAAAGCATCCTTAAATTTCATTTCTGAGACTGATAGTAGTTATAGATATCATAGATAACATCCACTCTATCATTCTTAGAAGTTAATAAGGTATCCAAGCATGTACGTTCTTCATCAGATAGTGATGCTTCTAGTTCAACCATTTTACGTCCTTCTTCATAGATAGCCTTAGCTGTATCATATCCTTTCAGATACTTGCCAGGGCATTGTTTGAAGAATGCTACTTCCTGGTCAAGAAGAGCATTAACTACACCACGGTTAATCAATCCGGGGTCAGTACTGTACAGAGCATGATTATGTAGTTTACGAGCCTTACCAAGAGCTATTTGAACTCCCATATTCTCATCAAACTCATCTTCTGGTTGACATACAGATACGCCAATAGACAGACATTTATCACTTAAGAGTGCATCTTCATCCCAGTTCTCTGTATCTGGGTCAATTTCAGCACATACTTCTTGTGACAATGCAACCATTACGAACTTACGTTCCATGCCAGTAAAATCAACAAAACTGTCAACTCTATACTCAACTCTTTCTTTCATAAACTTGTAGATTAAATGTTTCCAAATGTAATCTCTTTAGATAAGTTAATCTGATTATAGGCAATTACTTGCGACCTAGACCATTATAGAAATCAAGTATTGCATTCTCTTTACGAAGCCAAGTAGCCTGTTCTTTAGCCATATCAAGAATAGTACGACTAATAGATTCTTCTTCTACTTGCTCTTTAACTAACATACCTTCATCCTCATCCTCTCCATTCAACCATTGGAATGTAGCCCAATCACTCTCTTTTTGAGCTTGGTCTACAATCTTATTAATACCACGAGTAGTCTCAATCTCCCTATCTACTGTGGCAGCAAAGGGCATGACTCTATCAGTGATTTCAACATTAATGGCTGGAACAGGCGGATATTGGAACAGAGCATCGTTAGTGGTTAGATATTCAAATATCCAAGAATGATGCAAATATTCTTCCTTAGCACGACCTCTCCAGTAAATACCTAGCTTTGGTAAACCCTCTACTTCAAAGTAATTGGCAAAGGTCATATACAGAGCATGGTTGGCAAGTTCGGCTGACATCTGTTTTACCAACATCTCAACCATTACAGTTGATAGTGGGCAAACACGTCTAGACTTATCAATCACCTGCTCTGTATACTTCATAGTAGGTTCAGCGCCTACGGTTTGAACTCCTTCGCTTGTCTTCTCCTGTATTGGATTTCCGTCTTTGTCTAGCATTCTCACGTTCTAACACTTTAAAATTGTTGTTCATTAAATAATCTAGGGGAGCTGCTAGCCAAGTAATATACTTAGCACATGTAATCTCATCGTCGACTTTAATAAACTGCGATTCCCTTACCTTAATAGGCTTATCAGTAGTATAGAACTTAGAACCTACACATTCTACCCTATCCTTCCTAATGAGGTATAGTTGTACTTCATATAGAAAGGAAGGATATACTGTTAGTTTAACGTCCCCAGAATGGTAGACAGTCGGGGGCGTAGGTTTTGCCATTCCAAGAATATTTAGTAACCTGGGACTTCTCTGTCTTATATTTACTTAATAAGAAAGGGATGTCAGATTGAATACATTTATGGCTAAATGTGTTCTTTGGTATAGGTTTGTTGGTCTTTGGATTCATTTTACCAGTAGTAAAGTTACCACCCTTTACATACACGACCAGAGTTCCAGGAATAGGAATAGATTTGGCAGGAGCCGGCCATTGATAGCTTGGGGCAGGGAATCGTCTATAGCGTTTCCACAACTTACGTTCTTTAGGAGTTTTACTCCACACACTTGGGTCACGTGGTGTTACAGACGGCTGTCTTAAATGCTCTGCCACCATGAAAGCATCATCGGTCAAATCCTTGATTCTTAGTCTTTTGAATCTCTCCTCTGGAGTCTCTTTGATAGTTTCCTTCTTCATTACTGATAAGTTTAATGAGTTAAATATTAGTTATTTACCACGTTTAGTATAAACTGCCCCACAGACATTACATTTATAAAGCCTGTTGTCATAATCGAACAGCGTGTGAGTAGTATCTCTACCACACCTTGCACAATTCATTAACTTAACAAATTCATACACCTTCTTCGGCTTATGAGGTGCCGTACCTTTCTTACGTGAAGCCATAGCTTAAATTCCTTTAGTTAACTCTTCTAATCTAGTTACTTCTTGTTTGTAATCTTGAATATATTCTTTCAGAGACATGGCATCTGGGTGCTTACACTCTATTCTATAATCCGCTATTCTTTGAAGACATGCAGATATGGGAAGTCCATAACCAATTACTTTAAACTCCTGACGTTCTCCGTCCTTAGATTTAATAGTCTTTAGTATAGATAGGTCCCAGAAGTGTAAATTGTCACCTACAGATTCCATTCTAAAGTCAGCTTCTTCAATAATCATACTTGATTATCCGTAAAGTTAGTATTAGTTTAATCTGATTGTTCTTCTAATACCTTACCTATTAGCCATAAGTATAAGAATGGTGATATGACTGGACATGTCATCCACCAACCTACATCCTCCTCTACGACTTCCCAGAAGTATTCTTCATCCAAGTCGTAGTATGCAAGCATGTAGTTCAGTACAATGTTTAGTAAGTAAGACACACCATACAGTGCGAGCACTATTAATATTACAATCACAATTTCTCTTTCTCTACTCTAAATTGACAACATAGTTTCTGCAACTCGAGTATGACGGGTTCTAAGGTACTAACACCCTTAACCAACACTGCTCGTTGGTCTACCGTCCTTCTAGCTAAATGGGATTGGGCGCTGGAAACAGCATCTTCATATCTCTTCTTAATAAGGTCTCTATTCTCGAAATACTTGGGAATTTTACCATGCAGATATATTAAAGCATCTAATGCCTTAATAAGTTCCTTATGGCTCATAGAAGTAGATATTCTGTCATAAATAAATACATATCTATCAACTCCGTCTGGAATGATATTTATATATTTATCAGTTTCAGTTCCTTCTCTTCCTACATGGTCTGCTAACCTCACAGTAGCAGAGAATCCGTTCAATGTGTAGTACTCCGAATCTCCCTTATAATTAGTAGAAGTAAATCCCTTCCTCTTCAGCCATGCTTTTAATTTGCTCAACCCTCTCATCTTGTTTAATCTTCTTTTCCACCTTTCGAAATATCAGGTTTTCGTAAAGTGGACATCTACTCTCCATAGTACAGTCATCATTCCTGTCACGAAAGTAACAACCAGCACATCCAGGGCCCCAGTCAATTACTTCCACGAGTTTGTCGTTTACAGTGATAAGGTCTCCTGCCTGTAAAATGGTTATTAGTTCATTGTCCTCGTATTTAAATCTCTGCATGTTTAAAGTTAAAAAAGAAGGGCCAAACCCAGACAATCACTAGAGTAGACCTTACCTCATTAGAAGTAAAGAATAATCTAATAACTAATCTGAATTTGACCCTAAACGGCAGTACGAATATCGTTCTGCGCGATTAGCACTACATTAAATATAACGTAGCCTAAAGTCCGTTACCATAAACTGATAACAATAATGCCAATGCCTGGCATTAGGTGTGTTGCTAAAAGCAACGAAGAGGAGCCTACACCCCCCCCAGTGATATTCTGGCTGGAATGTCTATTCCATAACCTATCACCATACATAAGAACTATTCAAAGTAGTCTGGGAACTTATCTTTTAATATTTCAGATATGTCCACGCCAGTCAGTTCAGCCATAGATAATTCTTCCAACATTGCGTCTTCAGAATCGTCCACACTACCGTCAGCGTTATCAATAAGATTGAGCAGTAATTGAGCTTTCTCATCAGTCAGCCCGTCTTGCGCCCATTTACTTACTACTTCTGCAAAGAATTCATCGAACTCATAAGAAGGTTGCTCGTCTTCATCAGCGATTGCATTCTTCTTGGCAAACAGTTCTTTGATGTCTTCATCTGTAATAGTTCCGGCTTTATCATAAGCCGCGTTCAATGACTCTATAAGAGAGTCTTGTTCATCGAATGTCATTGTCGTTAACAATTAATGTTAAGAACATGTGAATAGTCTATTCACACCAACCCTCAAGGGCTTAAGATAATGTATGGTAATCAAATCACCATTACAGCAGTGGGGACTGCTTAAACAGGCATTTCACTCTCAATTATGCCTGTGGTTATGTTAGAATAAAGAAATTTACTTCTTCCAGGATATGAATAGATATTCTCCAACTAAGCCAGGATATCCTTCTTTATCAATAACCTTAACGAAGAATCGTTTATCTTCGTAGTATTTAAGGATTTCATCCTTGGCTTTAGCTACATCATCATTCAAATCCATAACAAGACTAAAGTAATTGTTCTCACTCTTAGCCTTAATAAGTTGGTCAGTAGTATCTAGAAACCTCTTAACTAGAGTTTCTTGTGTCACCACTTCATTGTAAGTGGCAACTGAATATGCCTCGTCCGCATTCATAGATTCCCCTTCCAACAATTTACCAAAATTAAAGATATTCTTCATAATAACTAATAATTGGTTTGTGGTCCAGACGAGATTCAAACTCGTGACCTTCCCTTTAGGAGAGGGACGCTCTATTCTACTGAGCTACTAGACCCCTTTACGTTATACGTTAATACTCCCAGTATGTCTGCCTTTTATTTTAACAGAATTAGCATCGATGTCTCCTTGTACATTACCACCAACCTCAATACTGTTAGCTTCTATAGAACCTCCCACATTGCCTTTAACTTTAACACTATTACCATGTACAGTAAATGCGTCTCCGTCAATATCACATGTGTTGCAGTTAAATTCTTTTACATTACCAGTAAAACTGATATGTACACTATCCTTATTCGTTTCAGATATTAATTTACCATTTACGTAAATTTTACGCTTGATTTGTGAGATAGTGATATTGTCCTCTTCAATGTCATAGGACTCATTATCAATAAATAACTTATTCATGATTCTTTTTATCCAGTTCATCTTCCTTCGTAATACTTAATCAGTTTATCAAATGCTTCAATCCTAGCATTGTGACCCTTCTCGTCATCGGGAGTCCACCAAAATGCCTTACCATACCTGTCTTTAGACGCACCTAAAAACTCTCTATTGAACTCGGGGAACATGGCAACTACATCACATTCATCGTAGATGTTGATTCCTCGTTCGGTTCCAGCCATAGCATGCTCGATACAAAAGCACATTCCCCAGTATTCTGAATGGTCTTCAAACAGCTTCTTAGCTTTTAGTAAGATAGCGTGCTTATTGATTCTTTCTGTGTACCAATGGATGAGCTTATCAAAAGCTACAAGCCTATGTTTCTTCTCATCTACTGGCCACCAGAAGACAAGTCTAGCCACTTCTTCTTGTTTGACATTACCTCCTAGAAACTCTGGATTAAACTCCGGAATTAGTGTTACTAATTCATTATAAGAGGGAGGTATTCCTTCTTTAAACACTCCGTTGAATGCTTGCTTCATATAGTGGCACATACCACCATTCTTATCACTACCTGGCTTTGTATCTTTATCGTACAAGTCTTTAGCAGTCTTTAATCTTTTAATAATTTCTAAGTTAGTCATCTCTTTCCTTATTAAGTTAGTAGTCCCAGGCAGAGTCGAACTGCCATTTCAGGTTCCGTAGACCAGCGTTCTATCCATTGAACTATGGGACCATACAGGAAGCAATTCCGATTTAACGGCCGCCCTTGCCAGTATCACGTACTGGGCTTTTCACGTGGACGGTCTGTCAGCATAACTCACAGTATTACTTACATGCTTCCTTTAAAGTTTAGCCTCTTCCAGCGCAAGAGCACTTATAGTCACTCTTCGCCATAGTACATCAAGTATAGCACCTGCTGACGCAAACCATATCTACGTGTAACCACGTTAGCTTCCGCTCTCCTGGAAAGCGCAGCATTGATACTCCTCTTGAGTTTATCGGCATCAAATAGCAAACCAGTTACTCCTACTAATCCATTAGGCTCATCAGCGCAGATGTAATCTACTGCTTCAAAGAGCTGGGCTTTAGTTTCAGAACTGTTCACCTTCTGCCATTTCTTTATTTCTTTCTCAAAGTCCATAATCAATTAAGTGCTTCAAGTTCTTTAGCTAATTCTTCCAGAGATTTGCCTTCGAGTTCAGCGTCTTGTTTCTTAGCCATAAGGTCAAGAATCTTCTGACGCTTAGCTTTCTTCTCACTTTCAAGTAGACGGTCTTCCTGTTCTTGCAACTTAACATCAATAATGTGTTTTGCAATATTGAATTTCAGTTCAAGTTCGGTAGTGTCCTTAGTCCGGGTTTTGATGAAGCTTTCAGTTTTAGACTCTTGCAATTTCTTGTTAAGAGCAATTGCAATATTGTCAAGTTGAATTAAGGGTAAATCCCACAAGTCTTCAACAGAAAGAACTCCACGTTGCGTGTTAAAACGCAATTTCATTCTAGATGCTTTCTCAAACATAATTATAGCATTAAATTGTTAATACGTTTATATTCTTCAAACACCTTGTCCTCTGATTCTTCTCCCCACATACTGTGAATGAGAACACCGTAAGCACAAGGCTGGTACACAATAGGGTCTACTGCCTTCTTAGTGATTGTAACCTCTGGATTGTTCAATTGACCAGGAGGGCAAGCTACAAATAGCTCATTTCTACCTATCTTAACAGCATCAAAGGAAACTATGTTAGGATAGCTAAAACCCTTTACATCAGCAGGAAGACCAGGATTCTTGTTAACTACACTGGACAGCCTGAGTGTGCCTTCTATATCAGGACCAACAACTATATGATTATGTGATTCTATGTATTTCTTCAGATTGTTCAACATAGTTTCGCTGTCATTATATCCATAGTTGATACCTGTAACATAATAATATACTCCATTAGTACACTCCAACCCCAAATCAGAGAACATTGGTCCTTCACCATTAAGCTTGCGCTTAACTTTTATGATTTCTCTGATGTTGCGGTCAGGAATTACTCCAGTGTATTGTTTTAGTAGACCTTTGACAAGTTTATATTTCTTACAAACTTCATCAAATTGTTTAGAGCCAACCAAAAGAGTACTCTCTCCGAACACCTCTCTTGCACGCTTTACGAAATTAAATAGGTTCTTAGCGCGCATGGCATCCAGAGCTATCTGATTATATTCAGATATTTTAGCCTGTAATAGCCTGGCATTCTTTGAGCTACCTAGCCCAGCATCAACCAACGTGTTGTATTCTCTTACTAATGTATCTCTATTAGGAATATCAACTGATGTCTTGGAAACAGAACGTAGATATTCCTCCATACATAAAGCAAGAGCCATAGCTATGCTGGACTGAATAGTCATCACCGGCACGTCAACCACTTCTGGAGTTATAACTTCAGAATCATTGCGTTTTAGAAATCTAAACATCAGAAATTGACTTTTAAAGTTCTACTAAATGTTCCGTCCACTTTAACAATAACGGAATTACGCATAGTAGATGAGAATCCTAATCCACTCAATTGATGTTCTTGGTAAGGAGTCTTCATCTTATCAGCTAGAACCTCAAATACCTTACGGTGAGGAGTTAGCTCACTGTTAAGATATTCGTTAAAGAATCCACGAACAGGCTCCGGATTCTTGCAATCGTCCAACATAAAGAAGTAATGTTTATTGCCAATACCCTGCTCATCCCAATAATTGGGAGACATCATCATCACGTTCACCTTATGGAACTTGTTAGTATCAATATTCCATATGCCTATTGACGAATTGCTAGTACTGGGTATTAGCTCTCTTATTTGGATGCCTTTAGATTTACTGTAAGTAATCTCGGCAACCATGACATTCTCTTTATGTTTAACGGGTTTGTCATAGACAAATTGTCGAACTTCTCCGTTATATTCTATTTCCAATGTAAAGCCTGTGTCAACAGATTCTCTACAACAGAAGTTATTAACATATACGGTGTAATTGCCTTCAAGCATCTTACGTTCGTCAACCCATATGATGTTCTCAACGGGTTTACGAGTTTTGCCATATCCAGCATTTTCATCCACGTCTAGCTTACCGCCACTTTTACCAGTTTTGTTAGAATAGTAGATTTCGTTGTATGAAGGTTCAACGACATGCAAATCCAAGTCATCATAGTTAGACCATGCCAACGAACATCTTAAGAACCCTTCAGTCTGACCGCCAGCAGCTCTTACTTTCTCTTTAATAGAATCAGCTACTCCTCCATTATATGTCCAAGCAAAGTTGTTCGGCCATTTAAATAGATTCTTAGCATCCTTATTAACAGGAGCTGTAAGAGTTACTAAGTTATTAGACAGTCTACTTTCCATTAACACTTCTATGTTAGTGGCAGTAGGTACTACATTAGCAATGAAATCATCAATGCTAATTTCAGTTAACTTGTCAAACTTCTTAGGATTGACTTTAGTGTCTGCGGCTAGTTCTTCGAATATATTTCCAGCCATTACCTTCTTGGCATCACGATTAGCGAATATAACATTGTTAACTGTTATATCCTCTAAAGCAGCATGTCTACGAGGTAGAGAATCCATAAGACCTAGTTCCTGCACTTTCTTCTGTGCTTCCTCAATCATTCTTTTAGTAACAATTGACTTAGGTCTTTGATAGTTCTCTGGAGCCATGATACGTTCGTATGCAGTCACACAATCGTCCAATTCAAGTCCTGATGATATATTTACCAACAATGTACCAATTGCCGTATTACGAATGCGTGCACATTCTACACGATTGAAGTTTGCCCAACACCAGTTGTCTTTCTCTTCATCAGGTAATGAATCATAGTGTCTTTTATGACCCAGGAATACACTTAAGTCATTTTTAAACTGTTCTCCTCTATATAAAGCATTCTGACCTATTAAGTCCAGAACTGTTTCTATAGAATCGACAGTTAATTCCTCCAGTGCACGTTTGAACACTTCTTTAGTTGTGCGTAAAGTCCCCATTACAGCAGATACGGATTCAGTTCCTGTATACACCAATTGATTTGGCATATGATAATAGAGATGATTCCAGGTAATTACTTTAGGACCTTGCAAACTGTCAATATAGACATTGTTTCTATCAATTCCTAGTTCATAATCACGAGTGATAAAAACATCTACAACTGGTTTTGATTTCACTAATGCATCGAGATTTCTAGCTACAGTAGCATAAGGTTCATCCAACTGTAGGTTCTCCCACATGGTTACTACTTTATTGTCTTTAATGGCGACAACTCTACCATAATGTCTGATATAATGTTTACAATTGTTGCAATTATGAGACTGTCTCTCTTCCTCCGGAAAGGAATTAAGATAACAATCCCATAATGCATCCTTGTCTACATTAGTCAGAAAGAGCATGTCTGCACCAGCAGCTAGTCGATTAAACTGCGCATGGACTGCTCTTTTAAACTTGACAAATTCCATAATCTTATAAAGGTTTAATATTGTCGAATATATTGTCTTCGGCTTCTACTCCCCATTTAGAGTGAATCATTACCCCTATTGGAGTTACTTGAAATACAAATGGGTCATTATTGATAGGAATAATCTTCCTTTCCGGAACTGTAAACTGCATCGTTTCATTCATTTCTTCAATAGGAGCGGCAATGAATAAGTCAGCACTGCTACATTCTTTTGAATCAGCAATGTTCACGTCATGTGCCTTGGCTTTATTAAGGATATGAAAGAATGGATATGCATTCATTCTAGCCTTATTTCTACTCAAATACATAAGTCCAATATGGGAAGGTTCCTGCCTAATGAAGTACCTTCCAACCGGATAGGACATGCTACCAATAGGCATAGGGTGAGTAGCAACTTGCATACCAGTAACATACCGTAAAGGTGAACCGTTTCCGCTATAGTTAACATACTCATTTGCTTCAAGTGCTTGAGCAGTGGCCATTACCTTAGAGATTTCATCAATGTTCTCGTCAGGCACAGAACCTTTATAAGCTGATAGTCTTCCAACAACTAATCCATACTTAACATTCAGATTAATGAAATCCTCCTCCTTAAGTATCAATGAGCCAGGAAAATGTCTTTGCAAAAAGCTATAACATTTTAAGACTTTAAGGTCCTCTTCCGAAGTGATAGCATCACCTACTTCTTTAGAATTAGTAAATCCTAAAGCTTTCAGTTTGACAACCTTATCAACTAGTTGATGATTCGGATTCAGACCCTTAATAGTCTTCATGTACTCTACAGCCATTAGAGTATAAGCTAATTGCACTTCTTGGGCTGTGAATCTCTTTGTGCCTACAGACGTATCTGTAGAAGGACTAAAATTGTTCATAATTACTTTTGTTTAACTGAACCTGGTCTGGTAGTAGCTCTCTTAAATGAATCAGATTGCTTATCCCACCAAGCCTGTCGGTCTTTAAGACGTTGTACTTTCTTCTTGTATTTCACAGGTTTATTCTATTTCGTTACTAGCATTATAAGCAAGCTTGTCGGCTTCCTTATTATGTTCATCACTTGCGTGACCTTTACACCACTCAACAGACACTACTTTATGCCTGTTCACAGCCTTATCAAGACGTTCCCACAAATCAGTATTGGCTTTCCTCTTCCACCCTTTAGTAAGAGTTCCTACAATATACATAGAATCTGTTACTATTGTAATTTCAGAAGGTTCCTTTATGGATTCCAGGGCAACTATGGCAGCCATTTGCTCCATTCGCTGATTGGTGCTGTTCTTATACATCTTACTGTATTGGAATATCTTCTTGTCATCCTCTAAAATGACAAAGCCTATTCCCCCTTGATTTCTCGCAGGGGAATAGGCACCATCACAGTATATTCTGTACTTATGCGTCGGCATTAGGATTCTCAACAAAATCCTCATCATCCTCATCTTCTTCGGTTTCGGATATGACATCTTCATCAATAAGGTGCTTAACCCACATACCTAAGATAAAGATGACATAGAATTTGTCTTCCTCCTGTTTGTAGTTAACCTTGTCAGAGACTTCATTAACTACATCTAACATTGTGAACTCCTCTTTAGCCATAGCATCATCAGCTATAGCAGACATTTCTTCTACATAAGGTCTAGCCTTCTGCATTGCTTCGTCAAAACTCTTTACTAAGGCTATGCCTTCATCACCTCTAATTTGCATAGCAACAGATAGAGGTTGTTGCAATTCATCTCTAAAGAAGCCCAAATAGAAAGCTTTCTCTACATCTCCGTTTACGAAGTCATTGAAAGATTTAGCTTTCATTACTTCCTCCACTTTGAAATCAATTTCTGATACGTCTCTGATTTTGTCCATAATGTTATGATAGCAACCCACCAATCTTCTCGGCCATGGCTGTTGCTTTGTTAGAAACTGCTTCAAGGTTTGCAGCTTCAGTTTGTAATTCGATAATCTCTTGTTCTCTAACCTCTTTCTCTGCTTGAGCTCTAGATGCTACCTCTTTAAGATTGGTAACAGCTTTCTCAAATACATCAATAATCTTAGCTGATTCCTCGGCTAGTGAGGTACTTGTTACTTTAGCCGGTTCGGCTGATTGTTTCTTTCCAAACATCTTATAGGATTAGAATTACAGGGTTCAGGGTGAGCGGCTGTCGGGAATCGAACCCAATCTATCACTTGTGCGCATACTAAAATTAGTGATGTGCCCTCCTTTACACTACAACCGCATGGAGCAGTGGTTAGAATACTAATAGTCAAACACTAATAGTCATTCCTAAAGAGGTGTTCTGCAACCACCCCACAGTCAGCGCTAAACTGCACGTCTTATTACATACGCTCAACTCTGCTTTAGTTGTCATCGCTGGACTTTATTTAACCCAGATTCCAGCCTGGTCTATACTCGTTTCCTTTTAAGCTTACCACACTTGGAACATACTAGTAAGTATCTGTTACAATCAGTATAGCTAGTTTTTGCTATTATAGTCCATTCATGCCTACATGCTAGTTTCTCTAGCCATTTCTTGAATAGTTCTTTCATAATCAATTCGTTTTACTAATGGATATAATTGCCCATAGCCGTGATTAACTGTTATACACCTAGATGTTATAGACAGACGATAGTGAGCATTGTTAATTTCGTTAGTAAGATACTCCATAGTTACAGGAGTTACTCCGTCACTAAATGTAACAGTTATGCCCGCTTCTATATCTCCTACACTCTTAGTAAGAGCATCTAAGCTACTTTGAATTTCTGCATATCTAGGATTAGGAATCTGCTCCGTCTCTAAATGCATAAAATGCTTAGATGTTTCACCTATATAACCTCCTTTGCTACATGGAATCGGAAGATAAACCCAGTTGTTATCAAACTTAACAGCTTGTTCATAAGCATGAGTTCCAGGTCTAAAGAGTTGCTGGTACGTATCGACTTTAACTACTTCTCTAGTCCCAGGAAGTCTGCCTTGCTTGCCGTCTAACCACCACCTTATATAGTCACGAGCATCACGCACATGATATACTGGCAACTCAACTGGAGTACCATTAACCATACACCAATAATGACCTAGCAACCTCGGTCTATAAAAGTCAGAGTCTGTTCCATTGGAGTCAGGATTAGAATTGGCAAATCCATAACAGTAATCATAATAGTCTGCTGCTTTATGAGGTTTAGCAATCTTACCAAACTTGGGCAAAGCATGATTCCTGTTCTCCTTCCACTGCTTAGTACTAATGTTGTATCGACGACCTCTAGGAGTCTGCTCAACAGATTGTACTAATCCATTATCATCAACTCTAAAGAACGCCTGTCTCCACCTATAATCAGTAAAGTAGTCGTCTAGGTATTCAGTTTTGTCAGTATTCTTAATTGGCTTAATCCACTCATTCCAGGCTTTGGCTAGCTCTTTATAAGGCTTACCTACATACTTGGCTATGAATTTCACAATCCTAGATTCTTTAACGTATCCATAGCCGTGGTCCCAAGCTATATGACAACTTTTGTCTAATACCTTTCTACCATATCCTCTCTGCGCTGCCACTTCTTTAGATACTCTCAAATTGAAATCAGCATCAAAATCAGCTAGCGTCACTTTAGTAAGGTGTCTAGGATAGTAGCTTGGATTACGAGTATGCTTGCTTTTACATTTATACTCTTTCCTATGACCAAGTTTAAGTCTTCGTTCACTCATGTTATAGTATTTTAGTTACTTTACCAAATACGGATTTGGTCCACCCATTAATCTTACCATGATTGTTGCCTATAAGAACTCCTCTGTCTCCCTTAGCTTTGACTAAGTGAGTATAGTATCTACCTTTAACTTTGCAGAATACTATATCACCTACCTCTACATCGCTAAGATTTATAGGACTCAAGACATGCTCTTGGCCAGATTTGATTAGAGGAGTCATAGAGTTTCCCTTCTCTGAGGTTCTGAAGGATTTTCCTTCGGTCAATAGTCTCTCCTTGTAATGCATCGGCTTTAGACATTAAATATACAAAGTTTAATCTCTCTTCCATGGTAGAGCCATTACTTATCCTTTCAAACAAGGTTAACTCTTGCCCATTCTTGTAGTTATAGTAAGATATCAACTCATTATATCTGACAGTTTTACTATTCAACGAAGCTATAGTCATTGGATATCTTCTTAGCACTACTCCCCTATATAAATCAACAAGTTCACCCAATGAGTTGGCAATCTTTAATAACCTAACTACATTGGGTGAACCGTGTTTCTTGTACCTAATAGCATAATTCTCCAGAGCAGCATCCCAATCATGGAACACGTGTTGAGCTTGAGTTAAATCAATCTCAACTATTTTACGCAGGAACTCTTCTATAGTCATATTAATTAGATATTGTAGGTGATGTTAACTTGTCAATTAGATTCTTCATTGCTTCTTCACCAGCAGCAAAACCTTCAGAATACCCGATTTTATATGCCTTCTCTATAGATACAGCAACAGCTTCCATGACGCTATTGCCCTCATACTGTTTCTTTAATTCTTCTAATAGTTCTTTCATAAATCCTCCTTCCTTTAATTATTAGTAGCTTGAGTGGGATTCGAACCCACACGTCCATTTCTGGACACCAGAGCTTAAATCTGGGGCGTCTACCAATTTCGCCATCAAGCCATACCCTTATACTGACATCATGACCTTGATTGTAACTACAATTATCATTCCTATAGTACTTATAGCAGCTATACTTAAGAATATCTTAACCCATTTAAAGTCACAATCCCATATAGTTAGTAACATAGCTATTAATGCAGCCACAAATGCAATGACTACAGTAATCATTAATGCTGTTTCCATATCAATCTCTTACTAAGTCTATCCAATTAATTAGGATATGATACAACCACCTCATAATACGTAATCGCAATAAGTGTCAACAAAATCCTTAGCTTCTTTTAAACCACATTTAGCAGATTCTTTTACATGCTTAACTGCTTGCAGTTTGGAACCAGTCTGTACAAACTGTTTCATCTTAAAGAAGTCTTCACATGACAAATCAATTGTATTATTCCAACGCTTCCTGTATGCAAGCATTGCACCACTATACTCTTGAGGATGTTCTGTCCAGGTAATTTGTTGGTCTAATATAACTGTACAAGTTCCATCAAGTATATCATATTCTCTAGATTCTACGGTGAATTTACCAGCTTCTAACACTACTATATCAGTAGGAAATGGAATCATCTCTGATGAGATTGATACTTCCTCTATTGTCTTATCATCTTTTACAAATTTTACAAACATAATCTTTAAGTATTAACTAATAATGTGGCGAGAAGGTGACTCGAACACCCAACCTTGCGATTATGAGTCGCACGCTCTAGCCAGTTGAGCTATCTCGCCATTAATAAGAACATAAAGCTCATCGTGTCTACATCGTTACCAATGCAACCTTAATACCTCCCGTTTGCTTCACTGCCGGCTAGTCTGGCTTTGTCTCCTTATGTTCTTATATATGAATAATCCGCCTGGCAGGGCTGCGAGCTGCCTTACCAATTATTGACGTCAGCTAATCTATGGAATAGCACGTCTGCTAAACTGAAATAGCCCTATAGTCATTTCTACACCTGCTCACATTTAAGTGGTGGATTACATGTTTATCGGTATTTATCGAACATGCTGTCTGATGCTTCTTCTCCCCACATAGACACGATAACAATACCTACTTTGGTAGCCCTAAATACTATTGGGTCTTCTAACCTTCTTTTACGGTCTTCTTCAGCTTTAGAGAAGATTTCTATGCGAATATTATTCTCCATAGTATCATAAGGCGCTGCAATTAGCCAAGTGTTATGGTCTAAATATGAGGTGCCAAGATGTAGGTAATCTTCCTCCTTATAACTTCCACCTATAGACCTCATGTACTGATAACCACGGTCAATACCTTTGAATACAAATGGGAATCTAGAGAAATACTCAACAAGCCGTTTGGTCATGTCCTTAGACATTCTTGAATCTATTCTCGCAGCTTCAACCCAACTGACGTAGTTAAGATTTAAAGAGTTCAAAGCGTTAGAAGCCTTTGCTATTTGTGACACATTCTCACTTGGAATGAATCCGCTGAAGGTCGATATTGGACCACAATACAAATTGTACTTCTTCAGGATTGCAAAGAAATCCTCGTAAGTTACAACCAGTGCATCAGGATACGATTCTTTAATCCAGGATGTTATTTCGTTAACCTTCTTCAGGTCTAATTTCTCTGGACCTAAAGCTGACTTATACTTCTTAGACTCGAGAATAGTCCTAAGGGTATCTGCATTCTTAGTTCTACCTAAACCTGCTGCTTCCAACTTATCAAGCTCCTCTTTGATTTGCTCGGAATTGTCAAAGTCTTGATTGCCTTCTACGTACTTCTTATAGTACTCCATAGATGCTGTTACTAAGGCTAAACGTAACGCATCTGCACTCAATTTCTCCATACTATGATAAATGTTCTTTAATATCAATCATGTATTTTATACCTTCAATTATCACACATGCTAGCCCGCCAACGAGCATAATGAAGTATAATGCAACAATTAGTGGTTCCCAACCAGTCCCATAATCACTTCTATTAAGATTAAAGCTAAGCCTATTAGGCTTGTTATTAATAAAAGCTCTATCATAGGTTGGTTTGTCTACACGTAGTTTAAACTGATTGTCTCTACCGTCAGCTATTAGTGTAAGCTCATATACAGTATGCGTCTGTTGATTAACTGTTTCGGTATAACAGTCCTTAGCAACTACTGTAGTCCACACAGGTTTGTCAATACAGATTTCTTTAACTAAGTTAGATTTACATCCTCCTAGTCCTACTAAGCACACCACCAGCCATATTACTATCAAAGTTGCATGTCTGAAAGTGTTAGCTGGTGGTCTCATATCAACAATTGTCGGCATCTTCTGTCAATAATTTAGTTGCCTTATCCATTCCTAACTCGTAAGCTTCAGCAATTAATACTGCCGCACTTGCTATAGAAAGCTTACCACCGTTGTCCTCTGCTACGTTAGCTGCATTTTCAAGCAGCTCACTTAAAGTTTCTACCATAATTAAATACATTTAATAGTTAATAATCTAGTAGGGTAGGTGAGACTCGAACTCACACGAGCTTAGCTCATTGGTTCCTAAGACCAACGCGGCTACCGTTACGCCACTACCCCATTGTTACTTCATCAAATTGATAAATTCATCTTCATGTCCTCTATAGTATCGCTGAAGATATGCAATATACACGGCTTCGTCCTTAACTATTTGAGGGAATTTGGATTCAAATTGTTCTACTTTCTCTTCTCCTACTATACTTACATGAAAGTCTCTAGGTGTGTTATCCACCTTAGTTGCAGACATTAATAAGACTAATAGGAATATCAATAAATGTTTCATTTAGTTGTTAATAAAAGGAGAGCGAGATTGCTCTCGCCCTCCAAGGTTTATTTGTTGTCTTTCTTCTCCGTAGAATAGTCCTTACGGTCGAGTTCCCACTGATACTCACACATCTGAGTGATTGCTTCAAGCTTCTCTGTACCCAGAACGAGTTTGAGAGCATTTACCAATCTTTCAGCCGGAGTTTCCACAACAGCTTTCTTGGATGCAAGTCCAAGTTGACGTTGATAAGATTCAACGCTAGCTTTGATATGGAACGATGTTACATGGGTTTCTTCTGTAAAGATAAGTTTGGATTTGGTTGATTCAACGATTTCAGCCATAAATGCCGGAGCAATTTCAGCTTCTTGAATGTAGTTACATACTTCACTCAAATCATCGTCAATTGTATATCCTTCTTCAGCGGTGAAGGTAGAACGGATGAATTTCTCCGCAGTTTCAGCGTCCAGACAGTCCATGGTAATCACAGAACCAATTCTCTTACCTCTCAAGAAGGTAGGTTCAATCAATTCAATGTGATTAGTAGTGAACAAGGTGATTACGTTCATGTCTTTGGTATCACCACCGTCCAGAGTATTCAGGATGTCTTGCATAGCAGCATCTCTGTTACCTCTAGTTACTTGGTCAATATCTTCAACAAATACGACAACACCATGGCCCGAACGGTCAACAACTTTACACATGCGCAGAGTTTCTGCAAGAAGAGAAGGATTCTTCAAATACACGAATGACCAGCCGTTTATCACAGCATCTTTAGCCAGCTTAAATGCCAGCAAGGTCTTACCTGTACCATATTTACCTTCCAGCAAACAACCGTACTTCAATGGAATACCTTTAGCCAGACATTTCTCCGGATACAAGATTCTTGAACGTAGCGGTTGCAATTCAAATTCAGTCTTCTTAGAAAGAACCATGAATTGTTTCTCAATGCCGGCAAGTGTCATGATAGTAGGTTCAGACAGATTGCTGATTTCCAGTGCTTGATTCTTGTAGATAGACTCCGATGCTAACAGCTCTTTAGTTCTGTCAACAATATCATCAATCAATGACTGGTATTTGAACTGGCATTGTCCTTTAATAAGGAGCAAATGACGGTCATTGTCATAGTTGATGTTGATTTCAGAATCTTCTCCCAATTCTTCAAGGCTGATTTTACCAAACGGAACCTTGGTACGAGAACCGTCTGCCAGAACAACGTCTACGGTATCAATATTGCTGTTTCCAGAAGGACTGTTATCCTCCTTACTAACAGCAGAACCGAAGATTTCATTGATTGCTCTGTTCAACTGATATACACCGTCTGGTTTCCAACAAAGCAGCGAGTATTTGAAACTTGCCATTTTCTTGGACTGTTTGATTTCACCTTCGATGAATCCCAGAGCATCAGCATACTTCACATTGCTTTGGAGCACTTCAATCATTCTCTGTTTCTGAGTTTCCTCGTACTTGTTAACTCTCTGCTTAATAGCAGCTGTAGTTCCTTGCGGAATAATGTTCTTTGCCATTACTTAATTAGGTTTATTAATCTTATTTACTTCTTTAATGATTGCCTCACAATTCTCTCTTGTTGTAGTTAAACAACCAAGTTGAATAATAGAACCGTCTTGAGTGATAGTCAGGTTCTTCTCTTCGATTGTTTCCCTACATAGACCTCCTCTGATAATTCTTTTAATGAGTGGAAAGGGTAATATAGTATTCTTACAGAATATCATATTCTTGCCTTCCACATAAATGACATCGTAGCCGTCAATGCTACCTACTACCTTACTCATTCGATTCAACTATTAACTGTGTGGGCCCGGCCGGACTTGAACCGACAACCTCCTGATTATGAGTCAGTTTCTCTAACCGATTGAGATACGGGCCCCGAACGCCCATGTTTACTCACAATTAACAGTTCTCAAAGAGTAGTGTTGTTAGTGACTTCATGATAAATTCTATTTTAAACTGAAATAATTAGTAGTTGGGCTACCAGGATTCGAACTTGGACAAACAGAACCAAAACCTGTTGTGCTACCATTACACCATAGCCCAGTAAAAGGAGTCCGAAGACTCCTAAACTAACTTATCGAATATCATGGGTTGTATTGACATCCATAAATTCGCTAGCATTTCTTGCTCTGCGTCAGATGCTTCATCCCAATGTGATACGTACAATTTCTCCGTTCGTTCATTCCTATAAGGAACTTTAAATGAACGGTTAATGCGTACACTGTGTGCGAATAGGTCTTTGTCGAAATCAATAGCCCTAAGCGTCTTCTGGAAATCGTTGAACTTATTATTAGGGTCATCGACATCCCTAACAGACATTCCAGAAGGAAATGGGCCGTTACCATGCCTTGTTATATAAGGACGAGTTACATAACAAGTTTGGATTTCTTTACGTATGCCTGCTTTCCGCAACAGCTCGTAAGCGTTTTGTGAAGTTGTATTAGACGGAGTGCAATAAGGCATTATGCCGAATCTTTGGTCAAGCAATATTCCCTGTGAACCTTCAAACACTAGGTTGTCATAGTTTAACAAGCAATCTTCATTAACCGTACCTGTATGTAAGAAATAAGCATGTGCTAACCTACACCAGTTGTCTAGGTCTATCGAGGGATATTTACTAGACATGTTGTAATAGTTATCCACTATGGCATTTAATTTCTCACGTAGTATGTAAGGATTCATACAATCTACAACTGTTAAGCTGTATCCTGCCTTAACTCGGTCCAAACAAGCTTTAAACCCTGTACCTACAGTACCATGTCGTAAGTTCTCTTCGTTATTAACTTGGGAATAGACATCGAAGGGAATTACAACTTGGCAGTGAGGGTGATACTGAACAATGGGACGAACTCCCATTTTAGCTAAGTCTGCACCCTCTAACATAGAGGTAATTGGGTCTACAGTACAGTATTCGGACCAATATGTCGGCACTCCAAGTAAGGTTCCGCTGCCAAAGTTACTAAAGGTGTGCATCATGTCTCCATGCTTTACAGTATGTCCTACTTGATGTCCACCACTAAACCTGACTACTAATACAGACTCTCGCTTACCTATGTACTTGTTACATAAGTTGTGAACTGTCTGTCCCTTACCTTCGTCTCCAAAGAATGTTCCTAATACAATACTAATCATTTCAGTTTAATAAAATTTGTCATTACTATCAGACGGCACATCTTGCCATTCTTGACTAACAGAAGCACTAGGAGCTAAATCTTCAGCAGGCTCCTCATAGTTCTCTTTAATTGCGGTGACAATCACCTTGTCTACTTCTCCAGATGCACATGTTAATACATTCTGTCCAAGTAAAGTCTTCCAAGATTCAGCAACCCTTGAGCCATGACTGGCATTAGTAATGTGAATGTGGAATACATGGTACTGTTCCTTTGCTTTGTCAAGAGCTTCTTGACAAGTAATGGTTTTAGCACCTTTTTGATATCCTAGAACACGTTCTAAGTAACACCCCTCTACCTTATCGAGATTTGGTTCATCTCCAATAGTAAATAGGAATCCCTTAGTGTGTCTTTCAAACCAGGAATCAGTTTCAGTATGATAACCTGCCACAATATGAGCTAGTAGATAGCTTTCGCCTCTATTACCTCCTCCTCCACCTTCAATCACGAACGATTGTAAAGTGTCAAGAATTTTAGCTGTATCAGACTCAAACTGCCCAATTTGAATTGGATATCGGTCATAAACGTGGTCCCCAACTGCCATAAACATGATTTGTGGGTCACGTACACCTAGTTGAATGAGAGAGTCCATAATCTTAGGGAATTGGTCTCTAATCATTTCATAAGGTGTGTCCATCATTGAACCAGTAACGTCTAGCGCAATGATTATCGGAGTAGAGAAAGGATGTTCTTTAGAATCACGAGATTCACGAACACCCACGTTAACCATTTCTTGCCTTATCTGCGTGTTATACTGCCTAACATTGTTGTTAAGCGATGCAGCAGTATTACATGCATTAATGGCATGGCTACTAAAGAGTTCATCCCTAGTAGAGGTGTACAAACCTCTACTGCTGGCCTCTACATCATAAGCAATTCTAGAATAACTACCTGCTCCCATAAATTACTCATTTACAATTGCAGCAGCGTCATTCAAATTAATGGATTCTGATGCATCAGCGGGAAATTCTTCTGCATCGACTTGCATAGCTAGAGCAAGTTCAATCTTTGCAACACGCAGTTTACGTGCCAATTCATGTCTCGTTCTTACCCATTCAGCCGGATTCAGTCCTTCTCCCGGATTCAAAGAGTCTCTTGATTTAACAGCTAGGTCATTGTGTTTGTTGATTTCTCCCTGAATGCGAAGTACTTTCAACTTACAATCCTGAACAAATCTGTCTTCCTCGATTTTAGCCAATTCATACAGATTCTGCGCTCTTGCATCAAGTACACTTTGTCCACTCTTACTTAATTTCTCTTTAAAACTGCTCATTTACACTTACATTTAACATGTTAAATTCAATAAGCATCTCTGCGTGGTAATTTATAATCTAACTGTAATCATCTAGGATTACAATCGAGCCGACTGTCAGATTCGAACTGACGTGGAGTTTCCTCTCGTGATTACAAGTCACGTGCAATCAACCACTATGCGAAGTCGGCATAAACAGGAGACGATGTTACCAAGTGTGCTGACATCTCCTTCGTAAATCAAAGAAAGCGGTGCATACGGGATTCAAACCCGTGGTCTCCTCATAGACAGTGAGGCATCCTATCACTGAACGAATGCACCATGAAGCTTGCTTAACCTACCCTCTAAACCTATGCTTGGACTTGCAGTCAGTTATTCAGATATTGTCCCTTCCCGCTAGCTGAGTCATTCTCTTACTGTAATCATGTGTCCAACTCACAATTACTATTCAGATGTGCCAAATGGGACATGGCAATTCATAGAAAGTGGGTGCTAGCCGTTTCTATCCCACCATTGCGTACTACAGTGCTAGCTACCGTCTAAGCTCCTATCCCTTACGTTGCCTTAGAGTGTACATGATTATTATTGCCTAACCAGTTACCTGATTGGAAGGATTATGTACGAGGTACTGCCAACGGGATTCGAACCCGTATTTTCAGTGTGAGAGACTGATTACCTAACCCTTAGTAGATGGCAGTGTGTTAAATAGTCGTGAGTAGTTAATTGCAACTATGACAAAATTAAGATTAAAGTCAAAGACCAGCCTATTGCTATCTAGGGCAAAGTCAAAGGAATTTTGTAACTTCGCAATAGACTGACAGGGTTTGAATTAATAATACTTAATTATGCTGGAAATCGTCCCTGTATGGAATACAGAACACGATTAATTTGTCAACAATGCGTCGACTAGAGTCTTTGATGCAATTCATACTACTCACGCAAAGCTATGTTAGAATCCAATGAGATTCAAGACTATAGCACCTATTTATCTGGATTGGAAATCTTAGTTAGCAATTCATAAGTTGCTTGTAACTCATTAGGAATTACTATCTTAAGTTCCAATAGTTTCTTACGTTCTTCAACTTTCCAAGTTTCACATTGTTGAGACAGGGTTTTGGCATCCAAATTGAATCTATCAACAGCTTGTTTATAAGCCTGATTGACTTCATATTCAGAATCCTTTACCATTTTATCAATCTTGAACTTAATCTTATTAAGTCTAGCTGATATGTCTCTGTGTTTCTGCTGTAATGCAAAGAATGTATTCTCTACCTTATCGCTACTAACAGACGGGTCATACGAGTACACGATTGTGTCAGTACCAGAACCTTCAACTTTAGTAGGATTAGTATAGGCATCCATTAAAGCTCTACGGGCGTTTGCAAACGGACGCATTGGATGAATATACTTACCAATAGCAGATGCTTCTGCTTCTAGTCTGTAATATTCCATACGTTCTGCAATGCTCAATGAAGCAATTGCTTCCTCTTCGGTAAGGATATGACCCTTAATCGGGGTGTCCAACTTGAATCCAGCTACGTCTGTAGCATATAAATCCCATGTGTACCTGTTAATAATTTCAAGTTCTTCTTCTCTAGCCTTAATAGCTTCACGAATCCATGCACAGAAGGCATTCATATTAGCAACTTCTTGAAGTAATGTGGGCACATTATCAAGATATGCCTCATTTCTACCTGTCTTCACAGTCCTAGAGTTACCTCCACTTAACAAGCTAATATTGACATTCACAAACCCTACAGAATCTAAAGCTTGTCTATTAGATTCCACTGTCTCCTTAGCTATATTAGCCAGGTGATTGGCAGAAGTTTGGGTTAATCCCTTCTCGCCAAAGAATACTTTGTTACATTCTTTCATAAGCTGTAATTATTAATTCATTACTAATGCACTGGATAGGGGATTCGAACCCCTGTTTACGCATCGAAAGTGCGTCGACCTAAACCACTAGTCGAATCCAGTATACCTTATTAAGCCTTCCAGAATACAAACTTATTGCCTTCTGGACATCTTATATACTTCACATCAAAACCATTCTCTCGATATAGAGGTTCTACATCTAACCAATGGTTCTTAATTACTTCTTCTTCAGTTAAACCTTCAGATGCTACATAGGCTATTACATCTGATTGCTTAAATTCAGAAGCTTTACCACTCCAGTTCTTAACTATTAAAGTATTAAAAGCTAAGATAACTGCATCAGGAATAGATTTTAAATCTATACTCCTCAATTCTCTTGAATTTAATACCTTCACCATAATTCTAATAATTAGGTTAATAATGATTTTCGCAAACTCTTATTAGCCAGCGCGGAGAGTGCTGGATTCGAACCAGCGGAACCCTTTTGAGGTTCGGTCCCTTAGCAGGGGACTGGTTTAAGCCACTCACCCAACTCTCCAATCCACAGAAGACTTATTTATGCTATATCAATCGCTTATGATTACCTTAGTGCTGTAAGTCTTCTTAGAAATTCACTGTAAAAGGATTACTTTACAGGAGGAAAATTATCACCTTTAGCTGGTGATTCTTCCGGCTTCTTGCCAGTGATTATTTGCTTAAGCGAATCTGCAATAGGCAAATTACGGGCAATCTCCAAGCTAGGAGCAAGATTCTTAGCCATATTAGCCATGAACTGCCCAGCAGTATTGGAGTCACCATACACAGTAACATTACCAAGCTGGATATGTTCAAACACCTTAGCGTTGGCTTCAGCAACTTCTTTCCACCTGTCGGTCATTGCATATTGAACGATTGCTTCAGGATGCATACCTGATTTAATCATATGTTCAACTGCAAGAGCCGGAGCCATTTCCATTGCCTGTTTCTGTTCAGCTTCTGCCATTAAAGATGCTTTCTTACCTTCAGCTTCGGCAAGAAGTTTCTTCTTAGTACCTTCAGCTTCTGCTTCCAGTTGCATCTTAGTAGCATTTGCTTTAGCTTCTGCTGCTTTCAAGATTTTAGCTGCTTCCGCTTCTGCTTCAAGAATGGCTACACTCTTAACAGCTTCTGCTTCAATCTTAGCTTTCTCTTTGGCCTTCTCGGCAGGTATAATCACTTCGGCTTTAAGCTTAGCTTCTTCAGCTTTAGCTTTAGCTTCATTAACTTCTACCTGACGTTCCTGCTCTGTTTTAGCAACTGCCATTTGAGCTTCAACTTTGGAAGTACCAGCTACTCTTTCAGCTTCAGCTTTAGCTTTCTCTGCTTCTCCCTTAGCTTTGGAAACTTCAATAGTAGCTTTCTGTTCAGCTACTCCTGCTGCTTTCTCTGCTTCAGCTGCCTTTTGACGGGCTTCTGATTCATACTGTGCAGTTTTAGCTTCTTTCTCCTGCTGTGCTTTAACAGTTTCAGCTTCTTGGTTTTGTGCTGCTACTGCCATACGAACTTCCTTCTCTGCTTCTGCTTCTGCCTTAGCGGCTTCAGCTTTGGCAGTAAATTCTGCTTCTTTAGCAGTTGCATAAGCTTGCTGCTCTGCAATCTTAGCAGCTCTTAATGCTTCTTGCTCGGCAACTTTGGATGCTTCTTCAGTTTGGGCTGTAGCCACACCAATTTCACGTTCCTTTCTTTGCTCTGCAACAGCAATTTGCTGCTCCTTATGCTGCTCGGCCAATTGAGTTTCTTTCTCTTTAGTGGTCTTAGCAATAGCAACTTCTTTCTCCCTGTTAGTTTCAGCCACTATAGTTTCTTGCTCCTTAGTAGCTGCTGCAATTGCAATCTCCTTCTCTCTCGTAGTTTGAGCTATCTGGATTGCTCCTTTCTTCTCTTCTTCTGCGATATCAGCTTGTGATTGCGCTCTTGCTTTAGTCTCTTCTTTCTTACCAAGATTATCAATATATTGAGCAGCATCTTGAATGTCACTGATATTGATATTCATCAGATAAAGACCAAGTTTGTTCAATTCCGTATTGATATTGTCTCTAGCTTGAGCTAGGAACTTGTCTCTGTCAGAGTTAAGCTCTTCAATAGTCATCGAAGCAATAACAAGCCTCATCTGACCATAAACAATATCTGAAATCAAACTTTCTTTAACGTCATCATCAGCACCTAGTAAGCGATTAGCAGCATTCTGCATAATCAGCGGTTCTTGGCTAATAGCAACAGTTACAGTGGTAGGGATAGTTACACGAATATTTTGAGCTGACAAAGCATTCTTCAATACAAGATTCAATTGAATCGGTTGCATTGACATTACTTCATAACCCTGTATAATCGGCCATACAAAAGCTGCACCACCATGATAAACCTTGGCAGTTTTAATTTCAACTTCTCTGTCAACCAGATTACCTTTAGCGTCACGTTCGCTAACTTTCTCTTTGTGAGAGCCTGTTTTACCATAAACTACCAACAATTCGTCAGATTTACATTTACGGTAGCGGGATAGAATCCCAATGATAGTGATGATTGCAACTAGTACAACTACACCAACGATAATTAATGATGTCATTTCCATCTTGAAATTGGTATTAATCTATGTATAATTTATTGTCTTCGTATTTACGAATCGTTACTGGCTCATTGACAGGATATATCTTCTTATTAAGAGATACAACTTCTACTTCTCTCAATGCTCCACTTATGTTCACGGATGCCAAATGGCGCCCTTCACCTAAATGTACATAGATAGTAGCAGTTCTGCCAACTAAGTTAGTCTTCGGTTCGTCTTTAGGAAGGTTCTGCAATTTCATACAGAGCTTATATAAATGATACAGCATAAATACAAATACAAGACCTATAAAGAATCCTATTAACCAATCAATCCAGGTTACTTCATAACCTAATAATTGCTTAATAGATGTCCATCCTCCGAATCCCATGAAGAAATGGATAAATCCTTTAAAGGATACAACATCACTGACATCAAAGTCAGCATCACCATCAAAGTCTACGTCAACATCGAACTCCCCAGCAACCCATGATATTATGAATTGTAGGATAAATATACCATAGGCGATGCCTCCTAAGATATAATACAAGTTATTGTCCATCTTACTAATAATTATTTAATCTATTAAAGTGGGGCGAGGAGGAATCGAACCTCCAACGCCAGGCTCTTCAGACCTGCGCTCTACCATTGAGCTACCGCCCCATACTGCCTACACGTACGTCTTCACTGGATTTTATGCTTTATTACACCAGTTGCTTTGGACAGTCTAAATCCTTCGGTGCTGTACAGCCATACATATATTAGTGAGGCCTCCACTTTAATTAAGCTGCCATCGCACCTACTCCCATTACTTCGTCACGCAACGTACCCTACATTCCACTTTAGGATTTTCACCTAACCACATCCTCGGCATTCCGTTTCAAGATAAAATATAACTCTGCTGAATAAGTCAAACCAAACAGGAAGATTTATGATACGTTTATACCTAAACAGCAGAATTGGGTGACATACGAGACTTGAACTCGTAACCCCTAGAACCACAACCTAATGCTCTGCCAATTGAGCTAATGCCACCATATTGAGTTATTGCAACTCTAATCCTTCTTTTAGTACCCTAGTATATGCCATTCTAGCAAAGAATAGTTCAGCCACAGCCATAACTACTGGCTCTGCTAACTCTTCGGCTTCTTCAGCTCTTTCTTCTTTGGGCTTAGATTCTACATATTCTAGTAATTCCAACACAGCTCTATTAGCTTCGACCAGGCGACTATAAGCAATGCGAACTTGTTTATAATTCTTATATCTTTCTCGATATGGTCTTATTGCATTCCATGAATATGAAGCAGCTACTATTATTGATATGGCACATAGTACCATAAATCCGAAGGGTTCTCCTTTAGACCATGCTGAATAGATTTGACACAATACAGCACCCAAACATAGATTCTGTCCTATAAAGAGGGACAATAAGAACCAATAAGCTGAAAAGGCTTTCTTTGCTTCATCAAGTAATGATGCTGACTCCTTTAGCTTCTCTTGTTCAGCTTTTAATGAGTCAATTGACACTTCCATAGCTTCTCCTTCGTCTGAATCTTTAAGGCGTTCATATTCCTCTTCACTAATCTTGGTTATTTTCAAATCTTCTAATTCTTTTCGATTCATTACCTTTCAATTTAAGTTCAACAATCTGTGGACCTGATGAGACTCGAACTCACGACCCTCTGCGTGCAAGGCAGATGCTCTAGCCAATCTGAGCTACAGGCCCATATTTAGCCACACTATCGTAGGGCTATCAGCTCCCAACGTCCGACTGATTACGGAAGATTACCTACCGGTCTGATAATCTATGAAATGCACAATTACTTAGTCATACCCCAACTGTTCTTGTCAGTCTCCGACTCCAACCCATAGCATGTTGTAGAACTCTACATGCATACCCTCCTCATTGTGCACTATTTTAAACCTATCATTTCAGCAATTTCTTCAAATGAATAATTCAGGAATAGTCTATCCATATCTGCATCAGATTTAACCCATTTAGGTCTAGGATATATAAGAGTAGGAGAATGTCCTCTCTCATGTAATCCATACACTACTTCCTTCTTACCTTTAATAAGACGAAGGTCAATATGCTCTGACATAGAAGAATAAAATCCTATATTAGAATCCTCTACATATGTAGAACCCTTCTTAGACATTACCTTGCGATAAGGTTATACCCTTTACTAATTAAATACTCTACGAACCCAATCATGTTAACCACTATTAGTACTCCAAGTAGGATTCAAACCTACGACCCACGCCTTAGAAGGGCGTTGCTCTATTCACTGAGCTATTGGAGCATCATCAGAAGGCAAATTGAACTACATGACACAGTAAAAGTGCTGATGCCTTCTTATATTACCCATTCAGTTATTCTAGATTAAGTAATTCTCTTGTCTCTTTCTTAAACTGTCTCCTATTATAACGTTCCCCTTTACACATAGGACAACTACAAGGAGTGCTGGTTGTTTTATAGGCAAACGTATATTTAGAATTATATAATTCTGTCCAATGTCTACCTCTTGCCGTTTTATCTGGATTATACCAGTAGGCAGCGTGGAGTTTAATCCTAGTAATATACTTCTGGTCTTTCTTTAGGTTCCTCCACCTTTTGTTTCTTTGGATTAGTGAATCCTTCAGTTTCTCCGTTCTTAGTTCTTCCATCGTCTCTACCATTAGTGTTAATAGTGTCTTGAGACGGGTTGTAGCCGGTTCCAACAAACTTCTTCATATCCAATCCTGTTAAATTAATTCCTCTCATACGATAATTTTACAATCTGTTAAATACTGCATGTTCCTTTAACCACTCTTGATAGAGCTTATCATCATAGTTCCCTGAATACTCCCAATGAAATCTACTACATTCTATAGTCTTTAGTAAGAACTTCATCACAGACCTTGTATTAGCCTTCTTTGATATAGATGAAATGTAAAACTTCTCTTTATCAAAATCATAGTATCCTCGTAATACCACTCGGCGAGAATTTTGTCTATTTAAGTAAATTCTTGCCAACAACTTGGAGTTATTGTCTACATATCGAGTAGGTATGAATTTATAAGCCATCTGATTCAGCTAGCAATAAAGTAATACCAACACAATAGGCATTATTAACTGCATTCAGCCTCTTCTTAAGTTCCTTCTTAGCCTTTCTGGGCAACTTAGGATACTTTGCATATAAATCCTGTTCAGCGGCTCTGCTTGCTTCACTTAATTGCTCAAGTAAAGCATTAACATCTTCGTTAGTTTTGTAATCCTTAAGAAGGACTCTAACTAATGTGGGACGTTTTACCATTTCTCGCATTCCAGATTCGTACACTCTACAAATCTGATTTCTACTTAACGTAGACACTCTCCTTAATTTCACTTTAAACTTCATAATACATTCAAATTAGTTGAGGAAGCAGAGGGATTCGAACCCCCGGACCCCGAAGGGTCTCTGGTTTTCAAGACCAGTGCAATCGACCAACTCTGCCATACTTCCAATTAATAAGCACGCCCTGCACGATTCGAACATGCAACCCATGGTTTTGGAGACCATTGTTCTACCGATTGAACTAAGGACGCATCAATTTTAGATTGTGGAATCTTTAAAGATGTAATACAATACTACTAGCACTATAGCTCCCACAATGTAAGCACCAAAACTATGCATAATCTTATAATTTAATGTTAATAATGCGGCAAGTGCAGGACTCGAACCTGCGACCAATTGGTTAACAGCCAACTGCTCTACCACTGAGCTAACTTGCCATAATGTTTAATTGACCTATCCCGATTGCATCGGAGTTAATCCCTATGGTAAGGAACTACTCCTGTTGGTGTCCAAGCATAGCTATTTGCAGCTATTCTAAAATACCAACGAACTGCTTTCTTAATTAACTTAAATAGTCTCATAATACATCAGTTTTAGTCAATAAATAAGTAATCTAAATAAACCACTCTATCTTCACAGACTGAGTGGTCAAACTCGTTCTTTGACATCATGTACAATCTTAGTACATATGTGACTCCGCTGCGATTCGAACGCAGGACCCCGATATTAAAAGTATCGTGCTCTAACCAGCTGAGCTACGGAATCATCCGCAGAAGGCGCGTTATCAAAAACATGTAAACTGTACAATGATTAGTGCTGTACGCCTTCTTATGTTTCACTAAATCGAGAGTGGGCTGACGGAATCGAACCGTCCTAACTGGTTTTGCGGACCAGCCCCTAAACCTCTCGGGCAAGCCCACGTATCAATACGACTTATGGGCTTAACTATGAAACAGGTTAATCAAATCATAAATTAAAAGTTGTTGGGTTGATTGTTGAGTTGATTTGATAATTGTTTAGTGAAACTATATATTATTGTGTTAATTATGGTTCTTATTAAAACTACTCTATTCTCACGAACGGAGTAGTTGTCCACATTTATTATTATGGGATTATCAGCATCCTCTCTTGGATGCTACAGGGGGTCGGGATGACTGGATTCAAACCAGCGACCTCGTGGTCCCAAACCACGCATTCTATCTACTGAACTACATCCCGGACTACAGAAGTCTCTTAGTTTAATTAAAATCATAAAATATGAAACACTTTCTTTCGTGCCGTAAGACTTCTTATTCAAAGCTATTGAAAATTGTTGTATTGTGGGTGTACTTGGACTTGAACCAAGGACTTACACGTTATCAGCGTGTTACTCTACCACCTGAGTTATACACCCATCATCAGAAGACAATAGATTCATTTACTTATGCCAACATACAGGAAATTGCTGTTTGTCTTCTTAGCATTCTGAAAATGCAAATGTACAAATGACTATAGTTGCGGTCGGACGATTCGAACGTCGTCTCTGGGTTATGAGCCCAGTAAGCTACCATTGCTCCACCACCGCAAGTGCCCCATGTTGGACTCGAACCAACGCCATACAAGTTTAGAATTTGCTCTTCTACCACTGAAGTAATGGGGCGACAGAGGGTTTTACGAGATTACCCACAACTCATCAACTATTCGATAATTTGATTCCACTGTTCAAGTGTAAGTTCCTTGACTACTATGCCATTTAGTTCAAATGGAGTATATTGGTTTCCATTCTCTTCTACAAGGATTAACCATTCGTAGCCACGTTGCTTGCTATGAGTTCTAATAATCTCCTTAATGGTTTCGATGCCAAAAGGAGTTAGAATCTTCTGCCCTTCTCTGTAAAAATACCTCTTGTTGAGGTCTTTTAAATCCTCTAATGTGGTTAAATGAGGATTAGGGTTCTTAGTGATAACTACATGGTCATCTCCTACACTAACATAATAATCTCGATTGTATATCATTCTCTTACTAATTTAAGTTTCTTGAACATGCGACCGTCATCTTGTAATGCGATTGCTGTTAATTGATTGCCAAGGTCTGGTTCATAGAATGAAGAATAGTCCTTATTAACTAAGTCCAGTCTTACTTTCCATTTGTCCAAGTCAGCATATAAGTAGATTAAGTAGTTATTATTCCAATCCTGCTTAGGATGTTCTAATAACCACTGCGCTACTGCATGACCTCCTTGTACACAACCATAAACTGCATCAAGCTTCTGGTCTATTAGCACATACAATCTCTTCATCAGAATATGTATCAATCAGTGAATCAACTCTTTTTCGGAAATACTTCTCTCCACTATACATCTTAGAATAACCACACCAACCTTGAGTTTCAAGTGATTTCCATTCTTTGATAACTTTAGCTAGATACTCATTCATAGCTTCTCCGATTAGTTTATGCTTTAATATGTAATAAGCTACATACATTGCATGTAATCTTCCTCTGTTGTAATAAACTGATGAGCAGTCATTAATATTCTTAGCTGCTTTCTGTGCTTTTACTAAATTCGCGATTTCTTGTTTAAATTGTTTAATTGTTGCCATGATAGTTAATTGTTAATAAGTTAATAAATAAATTGCCTTAATTAATAATCAACTATCTTATGGTGGCTTGTAAATAATCTACCGCATAATCATTTCCCTTTAATTTGTTTACACATGTTAATAAACTCATCATCCGATTCACATATAATCGGATTCGTTTCCTTGAGATACATCTCCAGATAGGCTTCTTTAGACAAATCGTCCACGTCATCCGGATACACACCATGTACATCATATGACATATGAGAACCCCAGCAACTAAGCCAATCAGCATCCTCAAATGTAGTACATATACACACACTTAACCCAGCATCCTCTAGTTTCTTACGAAGTTCTGGAGTATTCTTCTTAATAAGACAGTGTTCACTCATGGATTTAATACACATAAACCACCTTTTTCGGAATCTCTAAGCACATACTTAATACCTGGAATACCAGGACCTTATAAATGGTTAGTTCGTTAATAAATTCATACTGCACTCTGTTGATTTTATAATCTCCATTAGTAGCAGCAGACTCATTAATTGATGCTTTACTTGTGGTTGCAAATAATGCCAAGAAGGTAAATACTCCACATAATCCACCAATAACACCTGCCTTAAATGATGTCTCTTTCATAATCTCATCTATTATTAATAATGAGCGGGATAACAGAATTGAACTGTCATCTTCAGCTTGGAAGGCTGTTATAATAACCATTATACGAATCCCGCAGTTTACTTCTACTATTCTCTCGAACTATAGAAGGGTTTGTCGAGTTTGACCTCAACAGATATTGTATTTAATTATCGCAGTGTGAGTGGGCATGGTAGGATTCGAACCTACTCAGCCATAGGCAACGGTTTTACAGACCGCCCCAGCTCTCCAACTCTGGCGCATACCCGAATCACACAATCCATATTAACTGTGAATTGTGAGTGCAAAGGTAATAAATCTTTCCCACATATAAAAGTTAATATGTATTAAATACGATAGAAGTTTGCTCGGTATTAAACTAAGCTCACATATTCTCTCGAACCGATGAGCTTAGTAGTTATTCAACAATTGCAGATACTTTAACTCGTAATAATGACTATGAGTCGAGATAGAAATGACACTGCATATGTTGAAAGAATCATATTAATAAAATGGTGTAGAGATAACCAGATTCGAACTGATGTTCTTCTAAAGATTGACTTTAGCTGTTCTACCACTGAACTATATCTCTATCCAGTCCCTATGGAATCATCCAATAAATTCCCACCTAGTGTTACTAGATATGCACAAAGATTACTATACCAAATATGCGCTCTTCTCCATGCATAATGAAATCTATCTTCTATCCAATCAGAACATTAATTCAACTATTAAATAAACGGTGCGCGAAATACTTAGGCCTTCACAGGCTTCTTCTGCACGCTTGCATTCTTCTTGACAACATCCTTCTCTAGAATCATCATATTAAGCAACTCTTGATTCATAGCATGCTTAAAAATGTCTCTAGTGGTTTTAGGCACCTGGAACCTCTTCTCTCCAGTAATAAATGAGGATGTTGAATTATTAAGTCCATTTACTAAGAAGCAATTTGACACTCCTGGAACCAAAGCCACATTAGGTCTTCCCTTATATGCTAAAGGAACTCTCCAAATGATAACTTTGAATGCTCTTACAAATTCCTTACTGAAATTTGCTTTAAGCAATCTCTGCTTAAATTCCACGAATGCTTGGTTGTTCAACTTGGTAAAATATGTATGGTTAGTAATTACCACACAGCCTCTAGGGAACTCTCCTTCATCCACACCATAATCTTCTTTCATTTTACACAGCATTTCTGCTATATTAATAATAGAAGGATTCTGGCATAATGCTTCTTCTTTGTCAGATTTCCATTTCTCAATGACATTCTGACCTTTGAACTTACGTAGAACCATGTTATCCTCTAACACGGCATAGGAGTTCTTGAATATTGTAGGAAGTAATTCAGAATGATATAAAGCATATGCTTTACCCAAACTGTAAGCAGATGTTTCGCTATTCTCTATCTGACCATTAGCAGAATGACTTATATCTCTTACTACCAACAACGGAGCTACTCTATTGCGTTTAGCATTATCAACAAATACATTGAAACTTGCATTAATAGAAGTTTCCATAAATTCTGGAATCTCTTCGGCAATTTTATCCAATCCGTATGGTTTGAACAGAGTATGTAGAAATCCGCTATTAGAGGGCTTCTTACGGTTCTTCAACCAGTTCTGATACTTCTCTTTAAGACCTTGATGTTTGAGGAATTTAGAGCCTACTAGCTGTGCCAGCGCCTTTCCAGTAACAGTGTCAAAATCAATTTCCAAGAATTTCTTTTGACTGATTAACTGCTGCCATTGGGCTGCTTTCCCGCTATTCTTCATCTTCCTATATTTACGATAGGTTGAATAGTCTCCTTCGTCCTTAGGTTTACCATAAAGGCCTTCCGCCAAGAATTTGGCTACTGTGTTACGTGCTTTTGCCTCATCTGTCTTACATGCAACACTGGAACGAACACGAGGAAGATACTTCTTTACTAAATCACATGTCTGACCGTTGGCAAGACCTGCGAATATGACTTTCTTGAAGAAGTCCCAATCCAATCTGTGCTTAAAGCCATGGAGTTGAACATCTAAAGCCATCATAGTAATGAAATCTTTCCAGCATCCAGCTGCTGCAAAATAAGCAATGTTGGCATGGAATGTGGGTTTGTGATAGATTGCCAACCACAACATTCTCATTATACCTTCATTCTTCAAACCTTCTCCTTGCTGTGTATCAAGTTGTATAACTCCTTCCGGGGTAGTTATTCTACATTTACGAGTTATCATTCTCGTATATGCAGTAAACTTAGTACATAGTAATGGATTAGCTTTCCATAAAGGATACATATCTTTAGCCACTTGCACGTAGGTACGTGGCTGAAGACATTTCTTAAGATTAACAAACTGGTCTATGAATAACTGATTATTATCCACAAACTTAGGTTTATTCTCATCCCGCCTTTGACGTGCGGCATTAGGGTAAGGCCTCCTTGGCCTTTGTGCTCCTTTCATTTCCATCTCTTTGTTTAAATTTATTGTTATGAGAGTCTTTCTTTATTCTAAACAATAAACAAGCGGCATTACGGCAATCGGACATACGTTAACCCGCTCGCCACTTACAGACCGTAATGCACACTTGACCAGGCAGGAAAGAGGTTTGCTTGGTGACCTATCTGCATGCTGATTATATAATGCAGACCGTGTAGATTCTCTCTTACACAATATCTATAGTAGATTTGCACTACTGTTTTCTGATGCTTAATCAGGTGAACTTCTACTGTTCGAATAGATACAGGTTTCAACTCTTTGATATAGCCTTTAAGTCATAGACATACTCCGGAATATGTCTACTGGTTCTTCAGACCAAGTTTTGCTACCACCATTCGTCAATAGTGGATTTACGGTATTAGATAGTCCACACGAAGGTCTACCGTCTCTTCGTTTGCTTCTAACACCACAGTCGTCGAAAGAATGTCAGGATTGTCAGCTGTAGTTATCATACTCACAATATCATGTGGGGATTCTAAGTATAAATAACCTCTACCATCCCAAGCTGGAACATATCCACCTCGTAGAATGTTTCGAGACGGAATAGACTTATAATAATAGTGTGCTGGCCGGTAGTGAGCGAATGATACATTAATAGCTGATTGGTGTGTGCCTATGGTAAAACCACCTAGGACTGTTGCTAGTCTCATCACCTTACTAACATATTTTGAATCGCCTACTACATCTAGTCTTATGTTCAAGCCTGGATAGTAGAATTTAGCAACTCTCCTGCTTATATCCTTCAACGTTTGAAGAGATTGAAATTCAGCAATGTCAACATAGTCTTTCTCCGATTCAGAACTGCCGAAGATACAATTGACTGGTATTGGCTGATTAGCTTCAATACATTCTTCCAAAATAGTGATTGCTTCGGACGGAATAGCTTCATTACCAAGTCTGATTCTCTTAGTCCCATATAAGATATGAGCTATAATCTGACTAAGTGGCAATGACAATTTCTCCTTAGCAAAGTTGCTTTCCAAATCATATAGATATTGGCAAATATGTGCACTGAATGGCGTGTTCCCTTGTACTGTAAACTTCATACTATCTGTTCAACTGTTATTAATTTAGTGATTCTATAACCTCTCGATTTCAGGAATTTGATTGCTTCCATTTCAGCCTGTGTAATAGGAATCAGATGTTTGTCTTCTTCCGCTTCTGTAACAGCTTCCATTTCAGCTTGTGGCTTAGGTTTAGGAGGTGCTACGTAAGTGCCAGCTTTAATAGCCATTCTCTTAGCATATGCATCTCTCTGTATCTTAGCCATTTCTTTCCTGCTGATAGTTATCAATTCAATGACTCTAGTCTTATACAAAGGGCCATGTTCTTTCCACATAAATCCTTTAGTATAGATAGCACCGTCAGGTTCAATCACTCCCTGCTTACGCAAAACAGCCATGAAGTTCTCTGGCCTTGGGAAGCCATTCTTCTTTAAATCCCTGACTACATCTGTAATCTTAAAAGGCCCAGGATTCATTGCCTTTACCGTGTTAAAAATCCGAACGATGTCATCGTTGGATATTGACCTCTTTCCCATAATTTCAATAACTTTTAGTGAAACAATTACTCTTTATATATTCTAATTCGAGATTTACGCAGATGTACACGCATTCGTTTAACCTCGGACAGAATCCAATCACGTCTGCATTGATGTAACCATGCAATTACATCTTCGTCAAATAATAATTCTTGACCACAGTAGTATGTGCCACTGTAGTAAGTATCAAGCTTTGGTCTTAATATGTCATGAGGACTATCAGTAACTATGTATTGATAATCCTCACCTCTTATTAATTTCAGCTTCTTTGACTCCTTGCAAAGTTTCTTTAATAACCTTGCTTTCATTTTAATAGTTCCAATTTAGCTACGTCCTTATCATACCATATCCCAATCCAGAAGTTGTCTACAAAGTTCCTATGATTCATGATAGTATAATTAAGCCTTAAGACATCACTAGATATAAGATAATAATTCTTCCTATTAGTAGCTTCTAATGTTTCTTTGAGCACTGCGTGCTTGCCAATAATTTGAATATTCCTTGTAATAGCGAATGGTAATGAAATCGCTGCCCCAACTGCCACTGCAACTCCTCTTAGGTCTTCAGACCCTACTCGCGAAAGACATACACAAATAAGTAAAACAATCACTGCAATAATAAATAATCCCATAAAATTGATATTTAAACGTTAATAATAGTGGACCATCGCGGACTCGAACCGCGGTCTTCACAACTCTAAATAATAAGATTACGTGTGTCTCTATTTTATTACATCAGCTGTTGAGTTCAGCATGTAGGTAGTTTTACTAAGAAGCCGAGTGTTAATTCACCAATTACGTCTCCCTCGTAGGGCTACGACTTAGTTGTTCACAAACTACCAAACTGGGCTTGACCGAACGGTCGCTCCACCACTCCATTTACGTTGGAGAACGTTTCTATTTGTAACCCATAGATAGGTAGTGGAGATTTCAGCTTTACTAACCTTTGGCTTTCAAGTTAAGTGGGCTGCCCTATATGCTTCTTCCCACACCTCTTCTGTTTCTAGGTCTCTCCAATTAACCCGACTTAATCAATGACGTCCACTAATTAAGCCAGCAGCTTAGGCTGCCATTCTGTAAGTAGTGTTTCCACTTAAATTGCCGTATCATTATTAAAGAGTTGGTACGAACTCTACACGTCTTACTACCCAGTCATCATGAATCAATTCCATGTATGGCCCATAAGTGGCATGATTATACTCTCATGCCAGGAGTCTCATTTAAAATAATGAATATAGCAGCCAGTATCCTCCTGTGCCACATTAAGTGGCGTACCCATTATGGACTTGGCAGCTTACGAGTTATTTGTTCCATTTAAAATGGTAAGTTTCCTTCATGTTTCATCCAACTATAAACTACAATTTCATAATCTGGGAAATCGTTGGCAAGTTTAATACAACTGTCAAACGATAACTCTGTTATGCATATAAGAGGGTAATCGTTGTCAAGCCATTCTCTAATTACATCCTTATCAGGAATATGCTCGTCCAATGACCATTTAAGCTCACGTTCAAGTCTTTCACGTATCGTATTTAATTTAATATGGTCATGTGTTCCATATATAACATTTAATATGTAATACAATAAATGGCTATTGAACTTATCAACATCGCTAATAAGAATATGCCTCTTGGCATTCCTTAAAGAATTAACTGCATTCTGATTCATACACTTATTAATTAAAAGCCCAAGTGTGTTTCACAACATGGCTGGGCAAACTCAAAATACAAAACAAAACTTTAAAATGATTGGAGAGGATGGGAGATTCGAACTCCCTCCGCCAGTTCGCAACTAGCCTTCTACCATTAAACTAATCCTCTCTTGGCATTATTAACGCTTCACAGCTTCTTCAAAGTTCTTTACAATCTTCTCTGCCTTCTCACGGGAACAGTCAAGCATGTGCATAGTAAGATGAATGCGTTGTTCACGCATCAAATCTTCTATGGCTCCTTCATTGCCTTCTTCTCTAGCCTTGAGAGCTTTTAATAGCTCTTCTGGCGTTTCAACACCTTCAACATCAGCACCGATAGCCTTAGATATATCCTTCAGAAACTCAAACAAAGCTTTTTTGCCTTCTTCGACTTTAAATGTAGAGCCTTGTCCTTGGTCTCTCATTTTCATAAGAATGTCAAAGATTTCACGGGCAGAAGCTTCGTCATCCTCATTCAGAGTGACAGCATGACGTTCATGAGGTTGAACACGAATAGATTCGTCTTTAACTTCCATAACGAGCAAGTTTTCACCGTCACCACGAACAATGACGATTTCACGGTCTTCCCTTTCGTCATAACCGCCACCAACAGTGAAATTCTTGTAAGGAACTTCTTTGCCTTCAGCGGCATCGAGCACATGCCCAAGAATAGTTTCAGCTTCTTCTACGATAGAATCATAGCATGGGTCTTTCTTTGGATTGAAATCAATACCAGCTTTCAGGCGTTTTTGTAATTTCTTCATTTCCTTCTAAATTTAAAGAGTTTGATTTATTAATTATTTGATTAGTCTGGTAAGAACCAGACTCCTATGGCCGCAACAATACCTATAGCTCCGGCTACATATGTAAAATCGCCAGCTGTAGGCAACATGATATTAATAATTACTAATGCTCCAATGGCAGAACTAATTATTATATTGTCTTTCTTATTCTTAGTGAGTTTCATAATTACTAATATTGGTTAAGAGTGACTCCACCGTGACGTACCAAATCACAGTGAAGTTTCGTCGTAATTTTCAACGACTCATCAGACTCTCTTTTAGACGGAAAGGAGATTATGATATATAATTATCAATAGAATCTCCAGTTGCTGTCCTAATCTGTTCCCATGGAATGTTCTCTTCTTCGCAAAGCTGTTTGGAGGACTGTATCCACTCCTTGGCGAAGTCTATAAAATCACCGCATTCTCTCTTAGCCATTACCATAGCTTCTTTGCAGCTGTAAGCGATGATTCCGGGAAGAAGAGATTTGTCATTGTTAATTGCATGTTTAACTATAGGGCTGTTCTTTATATCCATTGTTTAAAGGTTAGATTGTTGTTACACTGCTGATAATAGAATAATCGATAATGATTGAAAGCATGCCGTTTAAATCAGATGTCTCATAAGGAACCTGATGTTTAGCAATTTGTCTTTCGGCTTGCTGCATCATGGGCTGGTTAGTTCCAAACCCAAGAAGCAATTTACCTTCACGAGAAGTAACAGATTGATGATTGAGAGTACATGGTATTCTCTGTTTCCTAAATTGTATCTGCGATAACATTGTTACTTAGTTAATAAGTTAGCAAATCCTTTCCAGAAGTAGCGAGGGAAGTGTCCAGTCAGTTGTACATAATTAACTCCTGCTGACACCTTATGTCTAGCTGTAACCTTATGTCCGTCAATGGACATCGTGATTAAGCTGCCAGAAACTGTCACATCACTATCTGACATATCATACAAATCTCCTAAGTCCTTAATAGGAATCCACTTAGATGTAGTTTCATCTTTGTAGCTATTAAGATGAGATTGTAGTTTGGCATCAGAAGGCTGGCCAGTTCTCATATCAATAACCTTACCCTCACAATCTGCAAGGATGAAGTTCTGTGTATAGTTAAAGTATAGTTTCATGTGTACTGAACTTTATATCTTTTAGTTCTTCTAGTTTGTAGATTAATAACATCTACCGAATCAGTACCTGCCTTTACGTAAACCTTACCAGATATCTCTTTGATAAAGTCATTCTCTGATTTACCTTCAAAAGTTCCGATAAGGCATAGTGTTACTCCATTGACAAGTACTTTGGTAAATTTATCAACCTGTATAGGAGCCAAAGGTATTCCTTCTTCTCTTACATGGTTAAATGCCTTAGTGTAGGCTCTATACCTCGCAAGACGATGTTCATAATTAGCACCTTTAGAGGGATAGCTGGCAAGTACTGAAGTATCCTTAATTACCACATACTCTTTACCAGGCAATCCACCTTCATACCATGATTTAGATATTACTTTGATACCGGATTTTACTAATAACCATTTGTCTACAGCATCACATAAACGCTCTTTACCACATGTCTGTAACAATATGGGTATTAAGTTACGTTTAAGCTCTCTGTATTCCTCTGCTAATTCATTAGTCATAGATAAGTTGGCAGTTAACCTACTCACTGCCAGGTTTTAAAATATGGAAATCTCACACTCCTTTGGTTACTTAAAGATTATTGCAGACGTGATATTAACGCGGATGTTCTCTTTAGAAGAGATATATTTATTCCACAGGTCAGTCACAACCTTTTGTTTGTCCTGACCACGCACAGACAGCAAACGATTACGACCACTCGTATACAACGGAAGTGTGCTTGTAGATACTTTGTTCCAGAAGTCGTCAAGAGTATCTAATTTATGCTTCTTATCAAGAACAAGATAAGCTGTTACACCACCAATCATAGATGCATGGAGTAATCCTTTAGTGTACTTCTTGTACTTGAGTGCAAGTCCTGTAACCTCATCAAAGGTAGTTTCATGCTTTCTGTACATGTTCAACAAATCTTGACGAGTCAGACCAGTCCCTCTAAGTCTGTGAAGAGCGCCAGCATCAGCCAAACCTTTCAAGCCCTTGGTCAAAGCGTAATATTTAGCCACAATGGAAGCTTTCTGGGTAGGATTAGTAATGCCCATGATTCCAAACACATCACCTGCACTTCTTGTTTTACCAGTATCTATGGTAGTCCAAGTTTCGTGTTTAACACCTTCTATGAGCACAGTTTGAAATGGAACACCTGCCTGTATGCACGCTGCTAGACGATGATAGCCGTTATCAGTAAGACCTTTATCATTTATAATGATTGCCTCACCGTTCAAATGCCATTTACCTTCAGACATTTGAATAGCATACTTGTTGATATTGTCTCTAGAAATAGGCCGATTGTGCAAATACTTTGACAATAGTACTTCTGCATCTTTCGGTGTGATTTCTACTACACTGAACTTGAGAGATGATTTTAATGTCTTCATAATTAATCTAATGAGTTACCTATACACTCACGAGGTTTTAGTGAAACGTTAATAAAGAACTAATTAGTTTCAGTCTATTGACTTACTTATAGCATCGCCACGTAAAGGCTTAGTCATGATGCCACTCCCGTCACGGGAGGATATGCTGTAATAAAACGAACAAAAATATTATTACAAGTAAAGGAATCCACCTTCCTGTGCCACACTCCTTTGCCTTATCTCACAATAAGACATCTCTCCAGTATTAAAGGAAGATACTCTGCATTAGTCTCCGGGCGTACCCATTATGGTGGATGACTATATCATTTCTGTAAAAGTAATCATACAATGGTTTTGCATTTACTCACCTTTAAGATGAGTTCTTGGTCTTCAGGGTCTTTCTCTAACTGACGTTCTAATCCTTTCATGTAATTGGAACGTTCGTAGCTAGTAAGACTAAATCCCTGCCAGCTCTCCAGACACCATGCTACATAGAATGGATTAAAGTAACAGACGTCTTTCACTTTCTGATTCTTGTATTTGCCAATGTTAAAGAATCTCCACACGCTCATTCCTATAGCTGTGGTATATTTATTGTCAACTCTATGACAATCATCGTATTTACTCATAACTATGTACACTTTACCTATTCAGTGTGAGGTTTTGATTAGTGGCTCTTTGTACGCATTACTTGGCAGAGGAGCCATACCAAAACCCACAAACAATGTAGGACGCTGTTTAAAACTTAAAGATTAATGTAATTAAAACTAAAACAATCATAGTGGACTCCTGCTTTAACGCGTGAAACAGGAACGTTTTAATTTGGGCAATACACGCATTATGTCCATTTTGCACGTAAAGGATTCCAAGCATTTGCAACTACTTAGAAGAGCTAAACCCTGTGATGTTATTGGTGTGAGAATAGATGTCTATAATCTCTTTGTAAAAGTCTCTGCGACCTACGAGATAGTCATCTCCCCAATACTCTACTACCTTCTTAAGACCTTCAATTACTTGATACATAGTAGCACCATTACTAAAGCATGTCAATAGCTCTAGATGTCCATGTATGTCCTCTTTACACAAATGCATCCATTCGTTGCCAATTGGATTGTAAATGCATAATATGCTGTTAGTCAAAGGTCTAGCTGGACGTAGTTTAATTCCGCTTGGATGAATGTATTCGAATACCATAAATACGTATGTTTTGATGATTAAACTTTGTGCCAGTCTTTACAGCGCTGGCTTTCTGTGTAGTTACTTACACTCTTTAATAGCTATTATGTTGGTCTTCGCTATAGTGCATAAAGGCTTGCCGTTAGAGTTAAGTGGTTGTACGAACTGCTCATCCTCACGGTACTCGTTGCAGTACACGTAATCTTTACCGTGCTCTAGGTTGAGTGAGAGGTCAGCTGATGATACTACTGTATACACTTCTTTTGGTTCTATTTCCTTAAGAAGTCTACATACTTGCAGACCTTGTTCAATATTGTCTGCATACATCATGGGAATATATGATGTTAAGTTCTTTGCTATTGCTACTGTTACCATAGTATTATGCAATTGACCTGCATTGCGAGGTTTTAATGGTTATTTTACTATGAAAGGTGCTACTGTGTACAGACGCTTAAAAGCACCTCTTGCAAATGCTGTTTCCAACTTTGCTACTTCTGCTTCAAATGCAGCTTCTGCTTCTTCTCTAGTATTGTATAATACAGAAAGATTGTTAGTTATAACGTATTTTGTTACTGTCATTGTTGTAAAGTTTTTAATCGTTATTACTTGAATCTTCTCCACAAATTGCGTCAATCAGAGCATCTGTGAAATCGTCTTCGATGTAGTCCATAAATATATAGTATTATTGTCAACTCAAACAAAAGGTGAGTATGCATATCTATCACAGACCTACATACTCTTAATAATATTCATTTTACACATTCAAACGGTCTGAACTACGTACTTTAGTACTTTATATCTCGTCCCACTCCAAGTGGAGATTTGTTCAAGCAAATAATAGCCTACTGCTTCCTCAAACAGAGGATTTGTCAGTTTATACATTATACCATTATTTGCATGAATTGCATCGTTCCGATTACGTCCAAATACAGTTCTTAGTTTTGATTTCTTCGCTTTCATTTCACTATTCAGCTAACTACATACTAATGAATACATCTGAATAAGCATGATAAAAAGAAAGACACAAATAGACTTTCTAAATGTGCCTTTCAATAAGAAGTACTTTGTTATTCTTTGCAATATGCAATAACATTTACGTTCATTCGGTTGCCGTCCCTTGCAACGCTTTCAAACGTTTCTATCGCCTTTGCAGTTACTTCCGTACCTTGTAAATCTGCAAGACATTCGGCAATAGTTTTACTTTCAAACATATTGAAAATACATTTGTCTTTGTCCGCCTCTGAAAGAATATCAACCGGTGTAATACGCTTGTTGTTTGCACGGTCGTTGAAAGACCGGAACAAAGAGTTTATAGATACGTTTCTTGCCACTCCATTGACCTCAACGGCAACTTGAAAGAACGTATTGCCATTTACAACACCCTTTGTGATTGTTCCGTTGAATTCGTTAATTTCAGCGGGAAATTTCAATTTGTCGCCTACCTTGATAGAATCAGGATTCACACCTAAACGGTTTAAAGCCGCCGCAATTTCGTTTTTACTTGCTTTCGGTAACTTCTTGTTAACTTCTTGTAATTCTGCTAAATTCATAGTTTAATAATTTATTAGTGAAACAATATAGAACGAACTTATTTGTCCGTTCTGATTAGCTTTTAAATTAGATTTGCTTTAATTTCTTCACATTCTTCACGTGTGATTATACAACGCGTAGCATTAACTAAAACATAACCGTTTGAAAGATAAGTAAACATAACTCTAATAATTTTAAAATGAATATTATAAAGCAAAACCAAATGATATAAATCTTTTAATTTTCTCCAAACATGGGTGAGGGGTGTGAAGGGTAACACGCCTGTCGTATCCGCAATATACACAAATCTTGCAATATTCACCTAGCATCCGAGTTGGCAATATATAATATGATAACCCACTCCCGGGGTGGGAGGGGGTGTGATTTTGAGCACCCGTACTTGTGAGTTGGCAATATATATTAATTTCTATTCATCTTACTAATTGCAAGCAAGCCCCGAAGGGGCGCAGATTGCCACAGCACGTCATGAAGTTCCGAGTTGGCAATATACTTAATATTAACTGTGAATTTGAGTTGGCAATATATAATATATATTAATAATTATATTACCATTTGGTAATATTGAAATATATAACTAATTTTGTATTGTCAAATTAAATAGTAATATATTTGCGAACTTAAATCGCAGAATTTAATAACAATTAAAATTTATAACAATGGCTAAAGAAGTTAAAGACTTAACAAGTAAAGAAGTAGATGAAGTAAAAATATTAAAGACTAGTTTGTCAGAATGTCCAGTAAATACTGATTTAGGATGTAATGAATCAAAGGCAACTAACTGGGTGAAGTTAGACAATAAAACAACAGATGTAAAATTAGAATTATTAAATAAATTGCAAGACGGACTAGCTAATGGAGCTGGTATTGAATATTTAATGCAACTATCTTGCATTTATAATAACATTCGCTAATAATGAGACATATTGATAGAATTAATAAGCAGTATGAAGAGAAGGAAGTTAAATTGCTATATGATAAAGCTGTAGCGTTAATGAATCTTCTTAGTGATGAGGAATATGAACAAGTAATTACAGATAATGCAGATATATTTAAATTAGCATCTCATCCCGAGAGGGGTGAGTTCTATTTACAAGATAAGCACAACTTAGCCCAGATTGTAGATATATTTAGTAAATTTATCAAAACTAAAGGTCTATCTAAGGACGAATTTAAAATAATGACTCTAGATGAAGTTAAAGAGTATATGGTTGATGTTATTAATGATATCACATCATTCGAACCAGATGAGCTATTCACGATAGTAAAGAACTTAGAGAAACTTCAATGAAACTAGAACAGATACCAGGTGATTATGATAATGTAGACCAGAGAGCTCTAGAATTATTAAAGACTAATGACTATGAATTAGCAGAGTATATGAGGGATTATATAAAGGAATTATATGCTAACATACATATGAGAGACTTCTATATTAGAAACCTTAAGGATGAAATACTTCATACACTCAAACATAGAGACTCTATAAGTGGTGAGGAGCTACTACAAATACTAAATAAGGTAGCTCTATGGGATATGGAATATGATGGCAGATGGCAAACTAGAGACTATTTAGCAAGAGCAAAGGCTAATCAATGATAACACAAGAAGTAGAATTAGTAGAAGAAGCATTATATAGGAATGCGTACATATATCCAGGCTGGAAGTATTGCCTACCTGGATTACTAAAGACAATATATTTATGACAGGAGAAGAAATTATAGTAACATTTAAAGAGCCTTGGTATAATGATTATACCAGACGATTATACACTCAATTATCTGAACAAATGATTAGAGAAGAGATTGAGAGAGTGCATAAAGAACCAATCATTACTAATACTGCATTTGATATAGCAGTAGACAAGGCTTTCTTAGAGTTACTGCATGACAACAAGGATTTAATTAATATTACAGAACGATACAAGAACCATGAGTAAAATAGCAACAGAATTAGAAGCTAAGACTATGGGGGGGGACTCTCTCGGTAATTGATAATAAGTGCTGTACTAAAGCTAGAGCACTTGAATTAGGATGTCAGATTAAAAGTGGATTTAGTTATACTGATAATCAGTTAGTAGAGTTAGAAGGTATAGAGGCAGCTATAACTGTTCCAAATGTAATCCTTCATTATAGTTGGCAGGATATGCCAATTAATAATATACAGCAATTTAGAGTACGTTTCTCATTTGTTAATGAGAGTTCAGTGAATGGAGAGCCGTTTGAGTATTCTGACAATACTGTGTACTTTACAATTACTCCAAGATTAGAGCAAGGAGAACGAACGTACACTAAGACTTTAGCAAATCCTCTTAAATATTACTTAGAGAAATTAGCACTTCCTAACCAAGACCCATATAATACACCTGTTTGGATACGTTTTGAGGGATACATGATGCTTAGGCAAGTGTCTCGAATTACATTAGCAGTAGATTCTCAATCTGAGAATTGGGCAGAAGGAGTAACATTTCCTTCATCTGGAAAGTGGGTCAAAATGAATAATTCTGGTAGAGTATTTAGATTTACTGGTGGGGAAATAGACCTAAACATAGAACTGTATACAGCGTCAGCGCAATGATTAAAGTAACTGATAATAAAGAAATAAAAGAGACAGTCTTAGCAGGACTTAAAAGGAATAAAGAGAAGTATGGTAAGAAGTACTGCCCATGCTCCTTAGTAAGAGATGAAAATACAGTATGTATGTGTAAAGAGTTTAGGGAAATGGAAGAAGGGACTTGCCATTGCCAACTTTATGTTAAAACTAAAGACTAATAATTATGGATGAATTAAAGAACCAATTAGCACAGTATTTATGTAGCCAAATTCATAATGGCACTAAAGATTTGATTGAATTAATTGAATCGGAAGACCTTATTAATGAACAGTGGTATAAGAACTGGAAGGAAGAGGTGAGAATCTTACTACAGGAAAAGTAATTATGATAATACTTAGTGGAAATTGTCCTAGGCATCATAATGCCATTATGTTGGAACTTACAGACTTTGATGACAGTAAAATCTCCTATCTAGCTAGAATATCTAGAGGACATCATGTTGACACTCTGTTAGTCCCTAGAGAATATAAAGATACATTTGAATCTACAGAACTGCACAAGGTACTACTGCCTAATATTAGTATAGGTGATGTACAATTTGCTAAAATATACTATTATGATTGACGTTAGAAAGACATTAGAGAATTTACATCAGATACTTCCAAACTTATCAATAGAGGACTTATTTAGAGTTCTTGATAACATAGTAGAGATTCCACAATTTAACGTAGGACAGACAACTACTATACGTAGAGATAATAGTGGCTGGAGACCATATGACACAGGTACATTTATATCTTATGTTAGTAATGGAATAACACTTAGTGATGAAGGAACTTGTAAATAACTGGAATGAGAAACATCCCGAATACGTATTGGTACACGGGATGTATTCTTATGTAGACAATGGACAATCTAAGGATATGCACATGCTTACTATCTTTAATAAGGATAATGAATGTGTATGTGAATATAAAGGAGAAGATTTTATTAAATTATATAATACATTAGAAGAAGAATGGGAAAGCGATTAATTAATGTTGATGAAGTGGAGGAGATAGTACCTGTCCTAGTAGGCAAATTACTAGAGAACAATTTGATAACAGAGGAACAAGCAAACCAAATCATCTGTGCAATCTTTAATGATAACTATCTAGGAGAATATAGTGAGGGAGATGTATTAGTTCACACTTGTATGTAATTAATGAGTTATGGAGAATGATAGGCTAAATGAAATTAGGGAATTAAATCCAGATTATGATATTAGTATGCATGAGCTAGATGTTTGTGTAGGAGACAATCAATATAGGCTAATGTATTATGTGTATGTTCAGCATAAAGAATCTGGAATAGGTGTATATGGTGACAAGGACTTTGATATGCAGGAAGTAATAAATAGGCTTCCTATTAAGTTCACAATAGAGAAAGAACATAGTATAATACCTAAGGGAGTGCATATAAAAATCTGCGACTTCTCCAGTAGCCGAGGAGTCTTTCTCTTTAGTGACGTTGATAACTATTTTAAAAACCATACAGTAAGTGTGACTATTGACTATCCACTAAAGAATCCATACACATTCACTGTTAAATGTATCGTTTTGAATGATTTGATAAATGAAATAGTTCTTGCATATAGAAGGATTTACGAAGAAGAGAAGGAGAATCCAGGTAAGTATGGAATATGGGGACACCGTATAGAAGATTTATGGCTTGAGAAAGCTACTCTCGATATAGAGACTGGTAATGTTAAAATACTTGTAGGTAGTTAATATGGATAATAAATTAAATGTACAGAAACTAGGATATGAAGTAGGAGAACCTATGTGGGTTCATTGGGATAATAGATACGTATTGCGTGGAGGACATATACTAGGAAAATGCCCAGATGAGAATTTGATAACCACAGTGGGCTACTTGGCATATATGGACGACAAATCAATAATATTGGGAAGAGGCATTGAGAATCATTGTGATGAGGACGGTACTCGCAGAGTAAAAGATACAATACACATACCAATGAGCTTAGTAGCTAGTTTTGGAAGTTTTGATTGATGAACTATGACAAATGAGGAGTATAATAAATGGCTAATCCTTTACTTTGATATGCAATCTATAAATTTACAGTTCAATTGTAATGATATAGCATCATCATTAAAGGCACAAAGAGATAAGATAAAACAATTCTGTATTGACTGTCTAACAGGAGTAAAACATCAGGCTGACAGCTTTCTATTTGACACAAATGCCTGCATATTTTCTACTTCCGAAACTAGAGGACTGTTGTTCTCATATGAAGAATATCCCATTCTTGATACTGATACTACTAAAGTAGTTGACGGAAAGTATCCCTTAGACTATGCTACTGAAATAGTAGAATCTAATTTGGATGATATCATTGACTATATAGTACAATCGGGAACAGAAACATATAACATGAGAACTAATAGAGGATTTGGGAATAGGTGGAGTCCTTATAATGAGAAGGAACTTAAACAAGTAATTAAACTGTTTAACTCTGGAACTTGGTATGATACACTTGGGTCCTTAAAGCATTTATATTATGAAAGAACCCCCAAAGGCTTAAGAATGTGTAACCTGACTGGCGAACCCTTACAAGCCAATGTTCTAGAACATATAGAAGATATTATTTTGAATATAAAAGACCATTATGAAACATTTGCTGTTATTCCTAGAGGTGAATCTAAATTACAAGTTTATATGACAATAAGCAATGGAACAAATGGAACTGAAGGATGTATCATTAATCCCATGGAAGATGTGCTGAATGTACTTAAGGACTTACGGAAATGCAAAGGAGTAACTTGGTCACAGCTACTGGAAGTTGGAATAGACAATGCAGATGATTTATATTGGTGGTACGTGACATTCTCTATAGACACTACAGCTATATAATAAATTGATACCAGCCAGTAGATGCTAGGCACAAAGCCTAAGATAGTTTTTACATCTTCGTCTTGGTGGTCTACGACAGTGTGCTCTGACGTATTCTCACTTACCGAGACGGAATCTTATTATAAACAACAAAGCCCGAACTTAGTTTAATTACTAGGCTCGGGCTTTATTATATCAACCTGTTATGTATTAATTTTAATTACTTGTCTAGAATAGTCAGGCAAGTCAAGTATTTTATTACTTTGGTCAAATGTAGAAGCTGTATTCTGCAATAGGAGTCTTTTAGTTCCATTCGAACCAATTGCATACCAATTTGAATCTACATATATTAAATCAGTAAGAGTATATTCACCTAGTGTAGATGTAGTCCAATTATTACCCCTATCTGTAGACACACTCTTCATATTATTTCCTATAAGCATAAATGTATTAGTCCCAGCTTCATTTACATACAATCCTTTAGTCAAACCTGTTAGTTGTGGTCTAGTGGTTGCAGCAGTCCATTTAGTTCCAGTTGGGTTAGCACTAACGTATGTATAATTACTAGTAGTGCTATATACTACACTTCTTGGCGAAGAATGAAACCCTTGTATTACTGCATTTGGTGTAAACATTCCTGGAGTATAATAAGTAAGAGAATCTGGTACAGATGTAGCCAAGAAGATATATATTCTAGCTCCTCCCTGATATGATGCCCCAACACAGCAGTAATCATAAGGCCCAGTTGATATGCTACTGACTGGACCTACAACACTACGCTACCCCAGAGACTAACTATGGTTTGGTAGTGAGGACAATACCCTCCCCCCTTCCCGTAATCTATTGACATACCAGTCATTTCGTTTAGTCTACCTTCTGTTACTATTTTACTCATTATTATATTTAGATTTGATGTTAATCATACAAGACTAATACATCATGTCAAAATTAGTTATCTACTTGCTATATTAATAATAATCTGTATATTTGTGATATGTTTAACCATTAATACTTATAGATTATGTATATCAAATGCCCTAAGTGTAATAACACTAATTTCTGTATCAGTCAAGACACCATAGACGGTGTAGAATACAACGTTATAAGTTGTGTTATTGATGATTATATTATAGGCGTATATCCTAACTCCGATTCTAAATTTAAAGAACTTCAAGAGAAGATTGAGGATTTAGAAAGTACTATTAGTGATTTAGAGGACCGAATTGAGCGTCTAGAACGATAGTCTCACTTATATAGGCTTTAGGAATTACCATACAATCCTTACATAATGAATCAGGTATATTAATACCATAAATACTTGAAGCAAGTACAATAGCTTTATCATCTTCTTCTATGAAGTAACCTACTGTACTTGTTTCTATATCTCTATCTAAGTATCTAACACCTTCTGATAGACTGCATCCTTCTCTATCAGTCATGTACTTGCTATTCCATTTAACAAGTACTAAGTCTTTACGTTTTAATTGCTTATCCATATTAATCCATTTAATGTTATTAGTTATATATCTACATGTAAAGTTATTGATTATTAACCTATTAAACAAATGGCAATATGTTAAGTATTGTTACTTGGTGGTATATAATCATCTGGTACATCATGCGGTTCACGTGGGTCTGGGGCCATCCATATCTTATCTACACTCCACATCTTCTTACAAGCTTCTTCTTCAGTCATCTCTCCTGCTTCAACCTTAGCATAAAGGTCGTTAAGCAATTCGTTATACTCACTATTACTCATTTCTATCATAACTCATTCCTCCTATTAATGTAGTTCCTATTAATGGATATACAAAATACTTACCTGTCAATGCGTTCCATACTCTCTTAGGATGTTTCATATTTAAGTACTTAGTTATAAATGCATGTTCATTACCAGATTCAGAGAACTCCTTAAGCATTTGCTCTAAAGCTTGTCTGCCTGGATATTCTTGTCCTGGTTGCAATCCCAATCTCTTACCTAGTTCCATTGTATTAGCGGCTGTTTCTCCCTCTATAAGCAAGTAATTATATGTCTCTAAATCAGGAGCTTCATTCTCTGGAACTAATAACTTCTTGGTTTTAAAGTTGTAGAAATCCCTAGTATTAGTCTTACGTTTAACATGCTCAAACAAATTACCTCCCATTGGCATCCTGTCCTTATCAGCCATTCCATAATATCCTCTATGTAGAGTTTCATGGTATGCAGTTGGATGTAAGTTATAATGCTTATTATACTGTAGTATATCTTTAGAAGGGTCTGCATCAAATGCTACCCTACCAGCAAACTCCCCATTTGGATAAGTAATCGTTTCATAATCTGGCGTTACTTTAACTCTAGCCCTATCTGCGCCATTTGGGTATGGTGTAAAATGTTCATATCCTAATCTCTTCGCTAGTTCCTTGTTATATAATTCAGTCTCCTTCTTTACGTCTGATTCCAAGAAATCTATAGCTTCCTTAGTTCCCTTATCTACATCACTATGTATCTTATCCATATTCCAACTTCTATCTGGATTAAGATTAACCTCTAAATTCTTAGCGGGATATTTATTAGATGCTTTAACAACCTTCTTACCAACTCGTTTAAGTGCCTTTAATGGCTTCTCAATAAAGTTAGGAAGTAATAGTAATCCTGCACCCAAGGCGGCTTGACCATAATTACCAGACCTAGCATCTTGGTATATATCTTTAGCTGATTCTATATCACCTAATGGAGTAGTTGCAGATAGTATCTCTTTACCCATATTACCAACAGTTCTCCTTCCTCTATCTACAGCTCCTGCTAGATTAATATTCCTAGGAGTAACTGTTACTTCTGGTAAAGTTACATTATTCATACCATTCTCATTAGTAACTGGCAATACCATATTACCTCTCTTATCATAACCTCCCATATATTTAATAGGTTGTGCAGGTTCTTGGTATTTAATAATACCACCTTCCTTAAAATTAAATGCCTTAATCCTAGTAGCTACATCAGTACCTTTACCTTCTTTACTCCAATGTCTATCAGAAGGATTACCTTGTCCTCTTAAGAACTTACGTACACCACCATTACCTGCTAACCAAGCCCCACCTAATAATCCCCAAGTAGAATATCCATTCTTATTAGCAAGTTCCAAATCCTCTTTACTGAATCCCTTCTCAAATGATTTGGCAAGTTTAATTGCAGCTTCTATTTGTAACTTAGGATTGTTTCTAAATGTCTCTATATCCGTATCTGCATACTGTCTAATGTTGTTATACTTCTTATCATCCTGCATGAATTGGAAATAGCCATAGGCAGGTGCTCCTGCTCTATTCTGAATTGCACTGTTAAATCCAGATTCCTGCTCTGCCATTTTAGTAAGGAATTGCCTATACTTCTTAGCTTCTGGATTACTAGCTTCTACTTCATCATAAGCCTTATTAAATGCAGCTAATCCTTTATAGGATTTAGGAGTATATGTAACTTTACTAGCTACTGGCTTATTAATTACTGGCTCTGCTGTAGGATTATTAGCTACTACATCAGTTTCATTAGTATCTCTTACTGGTACTACTAAAGCCTCTGGTTTATCGTAAGTTGTATTATAATTATACTCACTAAATGGATTAATAGGATTAGTAATATCAGTGTAATCTATTGTAGGATTACTTACTGGATTATAACTAACAAATCTCATTCCTTGTTGAGCTTTCTTAATTCGCTTCTTATAGGTTGTGCGACTTGATTTGATGAACTTCTTGCGCATGTCCCTCTTACCGTTAATCTCTTCTTGTTTCTTTAGCAGAGGGGACTTCTTAAAATCAAATCTTCCACCATGTGCCATAGTTACCAATTCCGGATTTCTAACAGACTTACCTTCAATCCATATAGGATTAGATTGCTGTAATATGAAAGGACGACCTACTTTATCCATTAATGCAGCTTGTTTAATAAGCCTGACTTGGTTAGCGGTATTAGGAGAATCATTCCACCTCTTAGCATAGTCAGCAGGATTAAATTTCCACATATCTTGAGAAGTCTGTCTTAATTTACCTTTGTTCATTTGAAACTTAACCAAGTGTCCGGCAACGTCATCAATAGGACCTATATAATCAGTTCCTGGCTGCCTAAAGGTCATGAACTCTTTATCTCCCATACGCATTACTGGTTCAGTCTCCTTACCAACAACCTTGCTGATTGGATTCTTTCCAGCATAATCAGTAAACTTTGTAACATTCTCAAACTTAAGAGGTCTACCAGAGGGTACTACTGCACTCATTTCGTATCTTCTGTTATGAACTCCAGGATAAAGCTGCTCATATCTATCCCCATGACTAAATCCTCTCCTTGCTTCCTTATTAAATATCCAATGATTCTTGTTAATAGGATTCCAAGCTAAGTCAGCGTCACCTTTAATTGATTTAGTTATTAACTTGTCCTTTCCAATCTTATATCCTTTAGCACCACCATACCAAGCTCCTGGATTAGTATAAACTCCAATTTCAGACGGAATGCCAGTCTTATCTTCTAACCAATTACCCCAGCCCCCGGTAAGCTTATCCACAGTCATATTACCTAAAGCTCCTCCTACAACAGCGGCTGGAGTTGTTACTAATGCAGCACCAGCTGCTGAAGGAAGTATAGTTCTTTCTATTCCAACTAGAGGATTAGTCTCATTGGACATAGAAGCCCTGAATCTGGCTTTAGCTCCTTTAATAGGATGCCAATAGTCTCTATTTCTTTCAGCAGCTGACCTGGTATCATTAGAAGGTTCTCCACCTAAATCTACAATGGAATACTGTTTAGGTTTAGCTTTAATAGGTTCATGAATTTCTGGCCTAACTACTTTAGTATTATCGGACTCTATGGTGTTTCCTTGTTGTAGTTTAGGTATTACTTTCATTATTTATTCGATTTATCGTTATTGGTGAATCTCTTCCATATTCCTGTTACTGAATCTATGCCAAGCAATCCCATACAACACAACAGGACTGTGTCTATCATTAATGGGGCTTGAATTACGTTTACTGCACAGTATATTAACACTCCCAAGCAGACAAACCACCCTACTACTCCGCAGAGTCTCTTAGATGATATGCCAGAGTGGGATGTGAATACTTGCTTTAAGAATGTTACAAACTTCATTATATAATTATATTTATAGAAATATTAGCTGTGTCACCTCCTATATATGCCTGATTTATTGGTATTTCAGTAGTTACCCCAGATTGGCATACTGCGTTATTTGTTATACTATCTGCATCTACAGTCACCCTGTATGTACTGAAATATCCAGTGAACAATAATTTAGAGACATTAGTTAAATCAGTTGGTAAATTAAAGTGGAAGTTTCTGTCAAAGAAAGTTGCCTCTTGATAGTCTAGAGTTCCAGACCTAGGAATTGTTATAAACCCATCTAGAACTCCATCTATGTAAACATCTGCTACAAAGTCATAGGATTTAGACGTAAGCCCAGAGTTAGTTATTGAAACATGTATATTGAAGTCATACTGGAATGTTGGCAACTGTATATCCTCTTCCTCAACTAACTGATTATTAGCGTAATTATCGTTAGTTTCAAGTCCGAAGAACTCTACTCTATCTCTAGTGGCACACTTGGTTGGAGTATTTGTACCTCCACCAGCTAAATTAATTAAATATTGTTCTGTTGCAATTTTATTTGTCATTTTAAATACTTGCTATGTATTGTTTATACACATAACGGCAAGTAGACCCTGTACTGGTATATTCTGATTAGTTCCTATAATAAGTCTATCTGTTTCATAATTAGAATAGTGATTCATATTCTTTGCATTATTTAATAGGAATGCTACGTAAATATTACTTCCAATCACACTATTGCCAAACAAAGCTACATTTCTTATAGCACCTGCTATAGGGTATACCACCATAGATGAAGCAGGAATATCTGGTGTAGCCGATGTTTCTTGACCATACATACTTATGATTGATATACCCATTGTAGTGTCTGTAGTAGTGTTATTAAAGAATATTAGGGTGCTGCCGCTTAGTGAACCGTTTAATAAATCTATAGCGTCAGCAATACCCCCCCCCGACGGTAGGTTATCATTGAACTGTTGCTTAGTAATGCATCTATTGTTCGCAACTCCGTCTAAGCTCAAGCCTTCTGCTCTGGCTTCAGCTGCTGTTACTAATTCATTAGTACTTTCCATTATTCTTGATATTCTCTTAAATTACCGATTGTTACTTCAAATTCATCTGATTTCATATAGGGTGATACATCTGCATCTTTAGCAGCTTTATTCAAACAGAATATATCTGAAGGAAACGATAGTGCCTTTACCCTTATTTGCTTAAGTAGTCTGGAGTGTTTAGCTTTAGACCAAACCCAGACGTCAAATATAAAATTTCTCATACTGCGATTAATGTACTTTAATTCTTAAATGTTAAGTATTACTAAGTGTGGAGGCTATCCACTTTTGATTGGTACCTTTGTTAAGGCTAAAGTGCTGTAAACCACTTTGATTCACATTTACGTATAATGTAAACATATTAGCTAATGGGATTCCGACTATTGTCACACTAATACATGTTGGCATACCATTAGATACTCCACAATACAGTAACTGAAATGGGACCATGTCTGTCATATTAGACTTCACAATCTCCATTACAGCACTATCAGCACTGTTAACCTCTATATTACTACTTCTACCTGGATAAGTCAAATCTTGTGTTGTTAAAACTAGGGTCTGAACACCCCCCATAGACTTGAGTGCATCATTCACTTGTTTAGTGGTAGGGCATTTGTTGTCTTCATTTTGAATTAAAGCCATGATTGTTATTATTTAATAATTCTACGTTTAATTTGCACACCTCTCTTAGCTATTAGCATAGTATTACTTCTTTTGTTGTTAGCATTACTAGCGAAGGTATTATGCAGTTTAGCTATCTCGTCATCACTAAGGGTATTAAACCCTGAAGGTATTTTAGCTCCCTTAGTTCTCATCTCCTGAATATCTGTACCTTTTAATTGCCTATTAGGGTCAATATAATAATTACCATTCGCATCTTTCATATTTACATTAGCTCCTCTAAATCCCCACGTGTCCGCATGTCTTTCATTAGGTTGGGAGCTGTACACTTGAGACTCTAATGGTGTAGAGGATTCATAATCCACTCTGTTATTAATACCAGGATTGGCCTTTAATATCTGCGGATTATTATCTCCAACCATGTGTCCAATACCTTCATGCCAAGACACATCGCTAAATCTTCCAGAGAATGGGAATGAAGGAGCATTGTATGTGTATTGCAATCCTGCTGGATATGCTGCTCCCTTATTTTGTCTCATAGCTACTTGGGCAGCTTGAGTCACATTACCAACCTTCCCTTTATATACATTTGGATTAGAATAGAACTTAGAAGGTTCTACATATTCTGCCCTGTTAATTTGGTCAGTAATGTTAGCAAGGTTAGATTCATTAACTTGAGATTGATACTTAGGCTGTTTAGCACGTTCTTTATACCATTCTATAGCAAAGTCTTTCATCCCTCTAGTTTGGGCTTGATATCTCTGGTCCTCTGGCAATTTATAATTCTCTTTAGGATTAGGTCTTGCTACAGCTCCCTGTTGTGCCCTAATAATCCCTCTTCCTTTAGTTGAGATTCTCATAATATCCATTTAAGCCAACCGTAGCTGAAAGTCTTCCTCTTATATTCTGGATGTTCAGCCGCGTATCTAGCTTCTCTTTCAAATGATATGTTTCTATAGGCAGTGTGAGCATTGCCACTAGCTAGTAATTTAATAAACCACTCTATTACATACCATAAATAGAAGAATACTATTCCCATTTCTAATATCTGTTTCGTGTGAGTCTTCTCATGTGTAACTGTAGCTTGACTCATTCTCTTTATATAATCCTCACTTCTAGTAAACATAATAGCACAAATATTCATAAATGAATATCCTTTTACCGGAAGTAACGGATTGATAAAGAATAGCAATCCTTTAGATTTGTCGTACTTAAATTTCATAGTTAATGCTTCCATTTAGCGGCATTTCTAGCGAAATTAGCTCTCTTCTTCTGTAACGGAGTCGCATTAGGATTGTTAAGTACAGACCTAGCATGTTCTTGAACACTCTGTCCAGCTTTCTTAGCTGATGCCGTAAATTTGCCGCGATTCTTCTTCTTAATATGAATCTTGCTTCCATTTTTATCTTTCCTTACTAACTTACTACCACATCTAAACATGGGAACCTCTTCTAGGTCCGCATCATCGAGTAACTCTTTCAGAGCCTCATTAATTCTTGATAATTCCTCTGCGTTAAATTCCATAATTAAATTACATGTTAAATCACTTTTTTATTCACAAAGGTATTGCTAAATTTGCACATTATCAAACAAATCAGATGAATTAATGATTTAAGGTGTCAATGTAAATAAGTAATAAAGAAACTAAACTATTATTAATCTCTAACCTTTAAATCAGTAGATTAATGTTATTGGGCAAACTAAAAGAGGTGTACAGGTGGATTGACAGTTGGAGTTCTGGTGTTAAGACGATAGTCATTATAATGCTTGCATTCTTGATGGTAGAGCTTCATTTCTCTTCACACACTAAAGCTATTTTAGAAGATTATAGACAGGCAGCTGTTACGGAGAAGGTATTAGCTGAGAAATATACAGAGATGATTACTCCACAAGTTAACGGGTATATAGAGCATATTCTTATGGAAGATAAGGATGCATCGAATGTCTTGTTATTGAATTACCATAATACCTTACAAAGTACACATGGTTTATCATATCGTTATTTAACAGCTCTTACAGAGAAGAGAAGAGGGTATGAAACTAAGGCAACTATTAAGATATGGAAAGAGTTGGAGTATATTAACTACGGTGATGAGCTTGGAAGGATTAATGACAACCAATTCATTAGAATTGACACTATTGAGAACTACTACAGAACATTCCCTAATTTAGTAGCTTTATTAGAAGAATCTGGAGCAAAGTCTGCTGCGATGTATCCGATTGCTGGAATTGATGGACCTATAGGAATGATTGTTGTTATTTATCCAGTTACTAAAGAGTACTATTTGGGGTACTATAACTCCGTTATTGCTCCGTGTATCCAACCTCTATCTACCTTATTAGATTATAACTCAATTAGGAAGAAATTTAAAATGAATTATGAAAGTAGACAAGAGGAACAAGGAAATATGTTACAACGATTCTTCCCATATGTATTGGAGTGAAATCGACAATACTATATACACTTCAGTAACAACAATGATACATGAGTTCTGTCAAAAGTTCGACAGTGATTTCTGGTCGCAATACAAAGCATTACAGAAGCTATTAAGTGCTGAACAGTTTGCCATGGAGAAGAAGAGACTATTAGAAACTAAACGTTTTGATAAGAAGTACTTCTTAGACATGTACGATTTAAATGAGACGGAGTTTAATTCTGCACAACAGGATATACTGGATGAGTGGTCTAAAACTAATGCCGATTCCAAGGAAAGAGGTACAAAGATTCATAGTGATTTGGAGCATCAATACTTAGGTAAGAGTTCATGCCAAATGAGAAGTTACGGTTTAGGCGGAACTTTTGAAGTTAATACTAATGAATCTTTAGAGAAGAATAACTTAGACCTACTAAGCATAGAAAGAGGAGTCTTCCCTGAATATATGATATACAGAAGGTCGGACGACAATAAGTTTAGGTTGGCAGGTCAAATTGACTTACTTATTAAGGACGGAAATGACATTTACATTGTTGACTACAAGACTAATAAAAGTATTGACGAGAAATCTTACTTTGATACCAGGACTAAGAAGAGTCAAATGATGAAGTATCCTATGAATAACTTAATGGACTGTAATAAAGTACATTATACTTTACAACTATCTACCTATGCATGGATGCTTCAGAAATTAAATCCTGATTTTGTTATTAAGAAGCTATTGCTTATACATTATGACCATAATGGTAACGTTACAGAACATGAGTTAGATTATCTTAAAGATGATGTGGAACGTATGTGTAAGCATTGGAAAAAACAGTGTATACTTGAGGAAATCAAGGAGAAGAGAAAGCCTATAGAGTTCTAATGAGCTAGTTCATAATCATAGAGTATCTTTCAAATTGGAATTTGAGATATTAAAAGTAAAGTATAATTAAAGCTCATTAGAAATCTATGGGAATTACTAATATTGTAAATGGGCACTTGAACGAGTTACTGGGTAATAACGAAGAAATAGCTAAAGCTCGTATTAGAATATGTAAGAAATGTCCTATTATGAAGGATTCGTTTATGGGGTATGTATGTAGCAGTAAACTGTGGCTAAACCCTAAAACAGGAGATATATCAACAGAACGTAAAGATGGTTATAAACGTGGATGCGGGTGTAGACTTAATGCTAAAGTTAGAGATATTAAGTCTTCATGTCCAGCATGTAAATGGTAAATGATTTAAATTATGAGTAATAACGGAACAATGGATGTAATGTTTGGGGGTAAAGGATTAAGCTTTGCCGGTGCAGATGGATTTAAAGATTTAAAGAAAGAAGCTGCTGTGGAAGCACATAATAAAGCAGTAGATACTTACACTAAAGCACTTAATAAGAACATTAAAGATGAATTGGAGAAAGCGGAGGAAGTAACAGAGAAGATGAATAGTATGGAAATTATGCCTATTAATTCATACGTATTGGTTAGACCTTATGCTAAGAATCCGTATCAAAAGATAGAAGTGACTAAAGGCGGACTTATTATACCAGAATATGACGGAGCATTTAAGAATCCAGACACCGGAGAGAAAGATACAGAGTATCAACTTTCAGTTGTAGCTAATGTTATAGAAGTAAGTCCTTTGTGTAAGTTTATTAAACCGGGAGACGATATATATTATAGGCGTTCTTCTGGAGTACCTGTTCCGTTCTTCAGACAAGGATTTGAAGTTGTAGCTGAACAGCAAGTGCAGGTGGTTATTAATGAAGGTTTAAAAGAACGATTTAAAAGTATAGAATAATGGAAGAGAAAGTGTTTTATCAACCAGGAGATGTAGTAACATTAAGACAAGACATCCCATATAAACCTCAGATGATTGTAGTTAAGAAAGAGACGATGACGTTTAGACCATCTAAGGATGAGAAGAAAGATGAATATTTCAAGGGTATTAGATGTAGATGGTTCTCTACAAGAGGAGAGCTACAAGAAGCTATCTTTAATACTAAAGACTTAATTAAACTATAATGGCAACTAAGTTTCAACAAGGTGGGCAGGACGACCAAGAGTTGTTCTCTGCCTACCTTATTAAGTTATTTAAGCCTAAGTCTCAGCAGGAGTTTGAGGATACTATATCCAAACTCTCAGAGAGGGAAATTAATGAAATCTATAAACAATACAAGAGTATGGAGAATAATCAAACTATCATGGCTAAGATGGGAGTCAAAATTAACTACATTAGCAGATTGCAAGGTAAGTGTCCAGAAGGTTATGAGGTAGAGAGATTCATGGCTGGAGGATGTGTTAAATGTAGAAGGAAAGCAATGGCTGAAGGCAGTAAAGCTATGGACGTATTCAAAGATAAATGTGGAGGTAAAGCCAAGAGACGCATTAAGAAGAGCGAGAATGGTGATAAAATAGCAGTTAATAAGACTGATACTGTACACACCAGTAAGGGAATATATAATGTTAGTAATAAGAAGCTCCCTTATAAGAAGATGTCCAAAGCAGATTACAAAGGACTACCTTTAAAAGACAAAATGAAAGTTGATATGAAAGACCAGGCTAACGGCAGAGGTGCTAGCGGAGCAGGTGCAACTAGAGGTAGTAATATAGGTAAAAAGTTAAGCGGTGGCACTATTACTTCGTTCAAGTGCGGAGGAATGGCTAAGAAGAGAATTAAGAAGAATATGGGCGGAACTGTTAGCAATAAATGAAGTATTCCTAGTAAAGCTAGCGGTGATGCTATTAAACACATTAAAGGTGGACCAGGCTCAGCAGATAGCACTAGAGAAATGAAATTTAATGGGTTTCAGAGGAAAGCACTAGCTGGTAAGCCTTATAAAAACAAATAAATATGAAAGTATTCCTATTTGATAATGGTACTAATTCGGTGATTGTGAATGAGCCAGAGGTTCTTCTTATTAAGGAGTTCGCAGCTCTATGGACTAATGAAAGGAATAAGACCAAAGAAGACCCTACGGGAGTTTGCAAATCAAGAGCTTATAGAGAGCTTGTTTACATATGGCTAATGTTAGATTGGGCATCTCCATACTCTGATTATACAGAACAGGAAAGGCATCAAGCATGTCTTCAGGATGCTAATTTAAGTGAAGAGGAATGGGCAGACCCAATCTTCAGAGCCGCATGTAGGAAGTACAGAGATATTCAAAACGAATCTAGAGCACTTAAACTCATTAAGTCTGCTCAAAGTGTAGTTGATAGAATTACTGATTACTTTGACACCATAGATTTATCTGAAAGAGACCCAGTTACTAATAGACCTGTTTGGAAAGTGGCTGATGTAATGAAAGAAATGCAATCAGTTTCTAAGGTTATAGAAGAACTTAAAACTCTTGAGTATATGTACAAGAAAGAGCAAGAAGAAGAGACTGGTATCAGAGGTGAAGGTAAGAAAGGACATTTAGATTAGTTATGGCTGGACGTGGTAGACCTAAGAAGAAAGTCGAAGTTCCAGAAACAGTTCAAGAGTTAATACAGAGAGTAGAACCAGAGTTAATAGAAGCTGTTCAACATATGAATCCTGTCATAGAGGACAATTCAATTAAAACATCTAATGTTGAATGGGATGTATCATTAGATACCGAGATTAAGCATTTCGACCCTACTCTATCTTATGAGCTGACTGGATATCGACCAGTGGATGAAGAAAGAGGACTGGATTTTAATCCAGAGTGGTTCACTGAAGCTAGACAGATTAAACTAAGAAACGGTAAATACTGTGCTTATCCGGAAGGAACAAAGAAGTATAATGACTTTTGGGACGAAGAGGTTAGAAGATGTAATCGAGGATATGAATCACATGGGTATAGGATTACAGGTGATAATTACTTCTTCCTTAACTATTATAGACTAAAGAACACCGATGTGTCTCAAGCTGGTACTGGTCGTGAAACTACATTCCCTTCATTCTTTAGTAAGCAGTATGAGTACTTCCATTACATAGAAATGTGTGAGAAATTGAAGAAGGATGTATGTGCCCTTAAAGCTCGTGGAGTCGGATTCTCTGAAATTGCAGCATCTTTAGGAGTTAGGTTATATACAACTGTTAGAGGTTCACATACAGTATATGTAGCATTTACCGAGAAATTCGTTAGTGACGTGCTTCGTAAATGCTGGGAACAGCTTGAATATTTAAATGCTGATACAGAAGGCGGCATGAGACATCTAAGACAGAAGTATAATTCTGATATGCATAAGAGAGCTTCTCTTCTTACTAAAGACAGAGAAGAATTTGGATTCATGTCAGACATTATTGGCTTCGTAGTAGATGTTCCTCGTAAACTCCGTGGAGACCGTGTGGATAGATTGTTCTTTGAAGAATCTGGTTCTAACCCAATCCTAGTAAAGACTTACTTACAGAGTACAGCTCTTGTAGAAATTCTAGGTAATAAGTTTGGAACTAGATTTGTGTGGGGAACAGGTGGAGACCAGGGACCTGCACTTGACGGACTTAGTAAGATGTTTTATAATCCAGCTGGATATAATTTCTTACCTTATAAACATAACCATACTAAAGACGGGTCTTATGCTTTTACCTCATTCTTCATACCTGCCTATACATTCGTAGCAGCAAATGGATATGTAGACGATAGAGGAGTTACTAATACTGCGAAGGCTAAGAAGTTCTATTTAGACCAAAGAGAAGCTCTACTAGCTAACCCGAAGGAGCATTTAATTGCATGTGCAGAGTTCTGTTTTACTCCTGATGATGCTTTGGCTCTAGAAGGAGATAACCAGTTTAATACTGTATTGTTAAGTGAGCAACTTGCTAATATTAAATTACATAAACTGGGACCACATATTGATGTAGGCCAGTTAGAGTATAATTTTACTAACAACCAGCACACAGAGGAAGCAATTGATAGTGTAAGATTTGTTAGTAATCCTAAAGGTAAGGTTAAGATACTTGAACATCCGATTAGAGGAGAACATGGAGTTGTACCTAGAAATTTATATGTTGCTGGTATTGACGGTATTGATATGGGTGGTGAAGACACTTCTGATAAGACTCAAGACCCTTCTGATTTCTGTGTAGTAGTTAAAAAGAGAGCTTATGGGTTAGATGAACCTAAAATAGTGTGCTATTATAGGGACAGACCTAAGACTTTACGTGAAGCACATATGACATGTCTTAAGATATTGCAGTATTACGATTGTCAGGCTGTTCTTGAATCTACTAGAATGTCTACTCTGCAATTCTTTAGAGAGAAACATAAAGAGAATAGACATTTGATGAGAAGACCTAGAGCTACTCAATCTGACATACAAGGAGGTCGTAGTAAACAATTCGGAGCTCCTGCTACTGAAGTAGTAATTAGGCATCAATTAGATTTAATAGCTCAACATATAGAAGATTATTGTCATAATATATGGTTTGAAGAAATTCTAGAAGAAGCAATTAAATACAGTTATGAGAATAAACGTAAGTTTGATATTATAGCTGCATGGGGTATGTGCGAACTAGGAGACGAGGAATTAATGGGAGTAGTTCCTAAAGAAATGGACAGTCCTAATAACAAACTAAGACCTTTCGGTTATTGGGTTGACGAAAGAGGAATTAGACATAAAGGAGTTATTCCAGAGAAACAACAGATAGTACCTAAGTTTAATTTATGGCCTACACAATACGATGACCCTACAAGAATTAGAAGTAGCAATCAGAGATTTATTCAAACAGATTTATCATAAAGAATATGTGGCTAAATTAAAGCTAGAAGAGCTACAAACTGCCGAGGGGACACATAGGGGTTATAAGTTAACACTTGGCATGAATAATATAGACAAGCCACTTATTATATCGTTTGAGGGTGGTGAAGTAGCGTATCTTAAATTTCTTAGACAGGAATTAAGAGATAGAAGATTAGGCGACACACATTATTTCCTAGGATATAAACAATATAACGGATTAGAGAGTTGTAATGAGTGCACAGAACAGGAGTAATGAGTACTTAATGGAGCATATTGATAAGGCAGTGTCAGAATTAGTATTTCCTAAGTACAAATTACAGAAAGCATATAATTATTATAATGGATATAGAGATGCCGAACAATATAGGTATCTAGAAGAGAATTTTGGAATAGGTAATCCTACTTCTATAGAATTTACTCCTCTTATCAGGAAGCATGTTGATGCTTTACTTGGAGAATACCTAGGTACTCCATTACTGCCTAAAGTGTCATGCAAGGATAAAGAAACTATATCTAAGATATCTAGAGATAAGGAATTACAAATTAATAAAGAAGTATATCAATACTTACAACAACATCTTAACAATCAGATACTAGCGTTCTTAGGAGGACAAGAAGTAACTGATAAGGCTGTAGAGGCTCAACTTAATAAGTTAGTAGAAGATATTAATAATAGCTTTGTTAGCGAGTATGAAATAACTGCACAGAATGTTGTTGAGTATATAATCCAATCTAGAGATATTAACTTACTTACTAAGTTAAAGAACCTGTTACTTGACTTACTAGTAACTGGCATGAGCTTTTACCAGGTTCATCCTAGTAGGAAGAGAACTAATATAGAAATAGAGGTATTAGACCCACGTAATGTATTCGTTGATAGAAATCCAGAATCTGTATATGTCAGAGACAGCTATAGAGTAGTTATTAGACGTTGGTTGACTAAGCAACAAATACTTAATAAATATGGTCCTCAATTAGATGCAAGTAGCATCAATGAATTAGAGGAGATGTTCGAGGGATATTACGATAGTAGTTATATATATGTACGTTCCATGAGCAATCAAGCTACTGGAGCTCCTATTACAGACGGACTCGAGGCGGGTAAAGAAGTAATACCTGGATTCCCTACCGACTACTATGAGACTTACAATTATAAGTTAATACCTGTGTTTGAAGTTGAGTGGATTGATGTTGATAAGGAAGGAGAAGATTATGTAGAGAATAGATATGAAGGAGTCAAAATTGGGGAATCTATTTACATTCTTACTGGTAAATCTCCTGATGTAGTTAGAACTAAAGATAATCCTACGCACTGTGGATTGTCAGTTAATGGTTTGTTCTTCGTAAACAGAAGTAACGAACCATATTCACTTGTGCTTGCATGTTCACATCTTCAAGACAAATATGATTTGATTACTTTCTTTAGAGACAATGTAATTGCTAATAGTGGTACTAGTGGAGACTGGATTGACTTTAGTATGCTACCTATGGCTCTTGGTGATGACTTGACTGAAAGATTGCAGAAATTCATTGCATATAAGAAGACTGGTGTGGCTCCTATTGATACTTCACAAGAAGGTAGGGCATTTAATAACAATACTTCTTTTGCCGGATTTGATGACTTATTAAAGGCCGACACTATTCAGGCATTTAATATGGCATTGCAGATGTTAGAAGAGCAGACATCATCTATTACTGGAGTGTTTAGAGAAAGATTAAATGGAATAGAAACCAGGGATGCTGTTAGTAATGTTAAGGCTGGTATGAGAAACTCTTATATCATTACTAAATCTTACTATCAGCAAATGGATACTTTGGCAGAGGATATTCTGATTGATTCTCTTAATTGTGCTAAGAAGGTATGGAAACATAAACCACTTACTGGAACTTTAGTGCTAGGTGACAAACTACAGAAAGTATTTACTGCTCTCCCTGAACATTTTACTTTTACTGACTATGATATTCATGTAATAGCTAGTAGTAGAATTATGGAGGAAATGCAGAACATGCAACAGTTAATGATTGAGTTCATCAAGAGTGGTCAACTAGACCCAGACATAGCTATGGAGTGCATGACTGCCAGAAGTATGACTGAACTTAAATCTAAATTGTCTAAGGCATTTCAAAAGAGAAGAGAAGAAACTCAGAACACTGCACAGATGCAACAACAGAACGAAGAGCTACAGAAGCAACTTCAAAAGGCAGAACAAGAGAAAGAGCAGCTTAATAATAAGATTGCATCTCTTAATGAAGCTAAGATTGCTATTGAAAGACAAAAGGTTGAATATGACTATGAGATTGGAATTATTAAGGCTAATGCTGATAGAGATTATAAGCAGAGTACTTCTGATAATGACACCAAAAGAATAGATATTGAGATAGCCCAATTGTACGATGGGAATCAGCAGAATAACGAAGTGAAGAACGTATAATGGAATTAAAAATTAAAGTTTGCACTAACGATAGCTGTAAGGTAATCATACTTGACGATACTGGTACAGGAGAGAATGGCTATTTGCCTGAATCTTCTTCAGTTATCGTCAAGAACAGATTCAAGTACTCTGACACTGTATCTATTGATGTCTTACAACATAATAAGGCAGATGGGCCTGAAATACAACTTCCTGTTTACACTTTACATGATGACGGTAATAAGTCAGTAACTATGCCAGTAGGGTTTGATGGGTGGTTTAATGTATATCATATAGTTCTGCCGACTAAAGATTGGTTTGATAGAGAGATGGATAAAACGGCTGGTTCAGCTGTAACTATGTATGCCACTGTGTACTATTCGGACGGCATCTACATCTATAAGTATTTTAATGGCACATCTACGACCGTAACTGTAGATGAGATAGTAGAGAGGAACGTAGAAGATACTACAATTTCTAGGACATATAATAATTACGTGTCTATTTGTTTTCTTAAGAAATGTTATATATCTTTGTGCCAGCAAATATTTAATAGCAGAGGTTTCAGTAAATGTTGGAGTAAGAATACTGTAGCGGCCGAATTATCCTACAAGAGAGATTTAGTCTGGATGGCTATTAATGTAATCAAATATATGGTTCAATCTAATCAGTTAGCTGAAGCTGAACGAATCATAGAACAAATAGGAGGTTGTAATGGCTTGTGTAAATCAGAATACAGCAAATGGCCAGAGCAAGGCTGTGGATGCTCTCAAAGATAAGGTGATTTGTGAATACAAAGAACTGCTTAAGTATTTAGAACGGGGGCATAGATATGACTACCAACTAATTCTCGAAGAGATAAGTCTCATCGAATTGCTAGAAGAGAATGAAGTTAATAGGTCTGAATTTGTAGAACAATTTTATCTTAATAATAAATGGCAGATAACTCTATTTTAACACCAGGTGGTTCTGGAAATGAATGTATCAATCCTGTTAACGAACAAATTGATACTTCACAATTTCTGAAAGTAGATTACCGCTTAGGGGAGTTTGAGAGTGAGTCAGATAAACAAATTGCTAGAATTAATCTTGGAGCTGCTGGCATTAATGATGTCTATGATAAGACTTCAGCAGATTTAAAGACATTAGAGGCAGTTAAGACCTCAATGGATACTCACCTAGCTACTGAAGACCCACATAATATAATTCCTACTATAGAAAGTAAACTGGAGGGTTTTGTTAAAGAGGATGGAACCACACCATTCTTAGCACCTCAAACAGGTGTTGACCCGTTGACAGACTTTCATTTAACAACCAAGAGATTCGTGACTGCTTTAATGGACAGTCATTTAGCTAAAACAGACCCACATAATATAATTCCTCTTGTAGAGGAAATACTTAAAGTATATGTAACTACTGACCAGATTTATAGGAAGGTAGAGTTATATACTAGAGAACAAGTTGACGACTTAATCAAGAATTTCGTTAGACGTGACGGAACTACTGCATTTTTAAAACCACAGTTAGGAGTTACTCCAGTAGCTGATGGGCATCTATCTACTAAGAAATATGTAGATGATGTAATGTTTAAACATTTAGTTGATGCAGACCCTCACGGATTTGTAACGTTACTTAATCAGAGACTAAACAACTATTTCAGGAAGACTGAAACTTACTCTAGAGCAGAGACTTATTCAAGAGCTCAAATCGATGCAATTATTAATCACTTGGTAATTGATGCGGCTAGAGGGGCTATTGAGGAACATATCAATCAATATGACCCTCATGGAACTCTTAAAGAAATCTATAGTAAGCATTATGTACCTCGTGATGGTTCAGTTCCATTTACTGCCCCACAGAAGGGAGTAGATGCTGTAGAAGATGACGAATTAGTAACTAAGAGACAACTGGATGCTTCTATTGTAGAAGAGCCTGTTTGGATTACTAGTGGACCAGTTCAGACTACAGTAGGCTTCGTTGAAGATGAAACTGACCCAGGAGAGAAATTGAATCTTCAAGAGGTTATGGATGCAATCTTCTACGGTAAATCTGTAGATGTTAAAGCTCCTGCGTATGCTTTACTGGGTTCTATAGTAGACGTTGAACTATTCGTTAGAGGTTCTACTGGAGTGATATCTTATGCTGAATTATGGCAGAACGATGAGCTTATTGGAACATATACTAAGGACGATTTCGAATTAGGACAGTTGACTGTAAAGAGTTTACCTATTAACGAAGAAACTACTTTTACGTTTAAAGTATTCTATCCTAATGGTACATATCTGGAAGCTAGTTGTACTACTAAAGTAGCATATGACATATTTGTAGGAATCTTACCTAAATGGTATGCAGCCTCTAATGTTAATTATGATTACTTACTTCAGCTAGTTCAATCAGACCCAGAGAACAATAGCATTGACAGTTCTGGTGACTTAGTATCAGAAATCAAACACAAATATAATTTCTCAAGTCCTAAAGAGCTTAAGCAAATATTTGTAGCAATGCCTAAGGAATATCCAGACTTAGTTCAAATGACAACGCCTTCTCAACAGTTTGGTCTTGAATCGTTTGACATTATTAGTGATATCCCATTTGAAATTCCTGGATTGTCAAATAGTAAAATATATAAGATATATGTATTCAAGGAGTCTCTAGTAACTCTCAACTTGGAGGTAACATTTAAGTTTGACCCAGCTAACATTTAATAAGTATGAGAGCATATAGTGAAATTATAGCAAGTTTTAGAAGAGGTGGTCCGTTCCCTATAGAAGCTGACTATATCTTCGAAACTGAAGCGAAACTGAAAGAATTTTATTCATCTCCTGAAGAGAATGCTATTTTACACAAGGGATTGTTAAAGGTAGTTGAAAATGACGGAGATGGTAATCAAGCACTATATTGGGTCACTAGAAAGGAGACTAACGATGAGTTAGAGTTTACTAAACTTATTACTTCTAAGAGTGATGAAACTATAGCTGACTTGATAACTAGATTAGAGCAGGAAATTAAAGATAGAAAGACAGCAGACGATGCTATCTGGGGAAGTGTTGACCATACTAGTGTACCAGAGGACTTAAACAGTCTGAAGGACATTGCAGAGGAAATTACTAAAATTAGAGAGCATCTAGGTAATCTAGACAGCACTGATGAGGAATTACAGAGTAATATTGACAAGGTGCAAGCCGAACTCGATAAGACACAAGAAGGAGTAGGTTTGGGAGAAGACGGAGCTTATGTTCCTGATACTGAAACTACTTACCTTAAAGACTCTACATCTGTAATGGATTCTCTGCGCAAGCTAGACGAATTAGTGAATCATGCTATTCACTTTAACTGGGTTACACTAGAAGATACTCCAAGCATTGAATTAGATATTGATAGACAGATTACTGGAACTACAATATCTGGTAATGTTAAGGTATCTACTGATAGTGGTAACGGAATTACCATAAAGAATGACGGTCTATTCTATAAACTAACTACTGAATATTTAGACGGACTCTTAACTATTAAGGTTAACGATAATGTTATAGGGCAACATCAAATTGGTTTGTCAGCTATCGTAGAGGATGCTAAGTATGACCCAGATACGGAAGAGCTAGTTATAGTATTTAAACTTCTAACTGGTGATAAGCAAGTAGTTAGGATTCCAGTTGGAACTCTTATTAGAGAATGGGAAGTTGATAACTCTATTCCTGATAAGGTAGTAGAATTGGAGAAAGTGTTATCATTAGGAACTGGCGCTGATAAGCTTTCTGCTGACGTTAGGTTGTATACAGCTAAAGATAACATCTTAGTAAAAGAAGGAAATGCTCTGTATGTTAAAGGTACTTCCGATAACATTACACATGATTCTAAAGCCTTGGATGTTGTTATTAGTGAATTACAAAGTGATATTGATAGCCACCTTAAAGATTTCAACAATCCACATAGAGTCACTCCAGCACAGATTGGAGCCATTTCTTTGCCCGAAGTTGAAATTCTACTAAAGTCTAAAGCAGATTTAGTAAGTGGAAAGGTTCCTAAAGAACAACTTCCAGATGATATAGGTGGTGAAGTAACTTGGATTGACGTAGAAGGTGATGAAGAAACAGTATCCTAATAGGCCCGCTAATATGAGCCAGTTGGACTATTTGTGGACAACATATGGCCCATATACGGTGTCGGACTCAATAGACGTTGAAGACTCTATTCCTTCTTCTAAAGCTATCAAAGATGCTATTGCTACCCAGGTAACTGGTATAGTAGAACTCGATACTCAAGAAGAAGGTAATAAGGTTAGAGTTATAGGTAAAGGAGGAAGTGGTGAGGAAATATCATCAATCCTTCTTGATAAAGATACTAAGATAGTTTCGTTTGAAAGACATCTTATAACACAAGAGGATATAGATAACGGATTCGGTAATGCACTGAATGAGGAATGGCTGATACTTACTGCTTCTAATGGAGATAGATTTGAAGTGTCTCTGGAAGACTTTGTAGTTAAAGGACAAATAACTAATACTATTATTACTCAGACTAAGAATGGTAATATTGCATCAGAGTTAAAGATTAATAATACAATTACTAATAGGTCTGTAGATTTATTAACTTCAAACTCTGGAGTTAGGGCAGACTTAGTAGTTGATACTGATGCTGATTCTAACATAGTTATTACTAAGGGTGATAAAGGAGTTGTTTGTAAATTTAGTTGGGAAGGTACAGAATATCCAGTAAGAATTAAAGCCGTAGATACTTACGATGAGTATTTACTACAGACTTTAGAACCTAATACCATTTACTTCATAAAGGACATTAAGTCTATTTACCTTAATGGAGTTAAATATGCCTCTGAAGGTGGTGGAGGTTTAGACCCTGACTTGTATTATACTAAATCAGAAACTGATGCTCTTATATCTAATATTGAAAGTGACTTAGACAATAAAGTTAGTTTGGTTGATGGTAATATAGTATTAGAGGAAGGTCAAGGAATTGTGGTTAATCGTAGAGACGGTGTTCAGAATTTAATATCATCTGACAATTCCGGAGGGTTTAAACTTGGTAATATTAATTCTTATCTGGAATTATACACTAATACAAGACCAGCCGTTGTAGTAGGGGAAGACACTGATTCACTTGCATTAATGTCAGACTTGACTTCTTATACTTGGAATGAAGTAACTACTGCTAAAGCTACCAGACTCGCTGATTTACCAGAGAGTTATCCAGTAGGAACTTTAACAGTTAAGCATTCTGAAGGAGAAGTTAGTTACAACGGTTCCGAAGATGTATCTATTGACTTAACACATATACAACAATCAATTAATACATTGAAAGATACTATGGAGTACTTACTATCTACTAAACAAGATAAGCTTGTTAGTGGAGTTAACATTAAGAAGATTAATGGTAAGTCAGTACTCGGTAATGGAGATATACTTATATCTTCTGATTCTACAGCTATTAGATATAAGGGGTCTGTAGCTACTCGTATGTATTTACCTTCTGCTCCAGAAGTAGGTGATATTTACAACGTTATTAATGACGGTGCTAACTATGCTTGGAATGGAGAAACTTGGGAAACATATGGAACTATAACTCCAACTGGAGTAGATTTGTATAAGAATGCCAGTGGTGAAATAACTGGCGGGGAGGTAAGATTCAGTGATAATACTGTGCTCCCTATTAACATATTTATTAAATAACATCATTAAATTTTATGGCACAATTAAAATTTTACAGAGGGTTAAAAGCCAATTACGTAGCTGAAACTACTCACAAGGATGGGATTTACTTTGCTACAGACACCAATGAAATCCTTATGAATGGTAAGGCTTACACAGGAGCTCTAGCTGCTGGTAAAGTCGTTACTAATGTAGCCTTGTCTTCTGATAAAAGCAAACTGGTCATTACTTACTCTGATACCACTACAACAGAGATTGAAGTAGGTAGCGGTAAGTATACATCAGCTATTGAAGACAAAGATTTAGCTATGCCTAATGCTGTCGGTGGTATCGCTAAAGGAACTAAGGTAAGTGCTCTGGAAGGACAGACATATGATTATATGTGGGATGAACTGCTGTTCCCTACTATTAATCCTACATTTACTGCTCCTACTGCAAGCATCTCATTTAAGAGTTATTCAACTCCTCAAGAAGTTGGAGCTACTGCACCTACTGCTGCTAACTTCAACACTAGTCTTAATAAGGGAGCCATTACCTTAAATGGAACAAAACAAGCAGACAGGTCTGGTAACTTAGATGCAGATAATTCATTTATCTTCGTAAATGGACAAGAGTCTAACACAACTCTGCCTACTACTGTAACGCTTGGTAATACTACTTATACTTATAAGGCAGCTTATTTGCAAGGACCTCAACCTAAAGATAACAAAGGAAACAATTATAGCACTCCACTTGCAGCTGGTTCGGTTAACTCTTCAGCTATCACACTTAATGGTACATATCCTTGGTATGCATCTACAAGTACAGCTTCTTCTGGTACGCCTGTGGCTAAACAAGCTCTTATTGCTTGGAATACTTCTACTGGAGCTATGACTACTCCTAGATTTGAATTACAACCTTCTGGTACTCTTCCACAGGTGTTCAAGTTGCCAAGAGCTGTTACTCAACTTCAAATGTTGAACACAGTATCAGGTAACATGGAAGTTATAGGACTTAGTGACTGGACTAAGACAGAAGAAGAGATTACTATTGGAACCACACCTGTAACTTATTCAGTTTACACTTACAACGGTTCTACTAGAGGTTCAGTAACTTTAATCGCTAAATTCTAATTTGACATATGGCAAGAAATAAAGGTACATTCCAATTTGCAGCCAACTTTGAGGTTAAACTTCAAGGTGCTTTAGACCCAAGAATCTTAGTAGATAATAAGTCTGAACTTATTAATAAAGAGACTTGGCCGTATGATGGCGATACTATCTACGTATATAATGGATTGTTAGTAGCCGTTGCTGCTGATAAGGCAATTTATATGCTAGTTGATAAAGATAAAATTCTGGAAGCAGATTACTCCGGATGGAAACAAATGGACGTTGCTGCTGCACAGACAGTAGAGATTATTGACAACTTAAATTCTTCTTCTACCACTGCTGCATTGTCAGCTAATCAAGGTAGAGTATTAGGACAGAGAGTTACCACTCTTGAGGGCAAAATTTCTTCTGTATATTCATACAAAGGCTCCAAAGCTACTTATGCAGAACTTCCTAGTGATGCAGCAGCAGGTGATGTATGGAATGTAGAGGAAGCTCATGACAATCATCCAGCTGGTACTAACTGGGCATGGACTGGTACAGCATGGGATGCTCTGGGTGGAGCTATTGACCTGTCTGCATACTACAATAAGACTCAAGCAGATGCTGCAATTGCAGCTGCTGTTGATGCAGAGAAGACTTTAAGAGAAGCAGCTGATACTGCATTAGACGGTAAAATTACTATTAATACTCAAGCTATTGCTAAGATTAATGGTAGTGCTGATGCTGAAGGTTCTCTAGCTAATACTCTGAAACAGGCTAAAGATTATGCAGATACTAAAGTTAGTGATGTTAGTAATTTAGTAGCTAATAAAGTTGATAAGGTAGAAGGTAGTACTCTGATTCCAGAAACTAAACTTGCACTTATTGACACTAACGCTTCAGATATTGATGCTCTAGAAGTTAGAGTTGCTGCTAACGAGGCGAAACTTGTTGGAATCACCACTACTGTAGTTTCGACAATTAATACAGCTATTGACGCAGCTATGGCTTGGCACGAAGTAACTGAATAAAACACATAATATATTAAAATGGAGAAAATGTTTGTACACGTAGCGAAGAAGTCCACTTTTACCAGTGAACTACAAGAACAATACACCAATAGTATTGTTTTCATTAAAGATTCACAGGAGATTTATACTCATGGAGCGTTCTACGCTATTCCCGATTCTTACAAAGGCAAAATTACTTCATTGGAGAGTGCTGTGGCAGCTTTACAGGCTGCCAAGGCCTTCTCTAAAGTTTCTGACGGTACTAATGTTGCAGAGTCTCCTTCTCATGACGGAACTCTTAAATTCAACAAAGGCTCTAATGTAAATATCACTGTCGGAACAGATGGAGTAACAATTAGCGCTACAGATACTAAATACACACAAGGTTCTGGTATCTCTATTGAAGGTACTACAATTAATCACTCTAATTCAGTAACTGCTGGCACAGCTAAAGGTGATAATAGTAAAACATTAGCATTTGGTGGAACGTTTACTATTCCTAGCATTACTTATGATGCACAAGGACACGTTACAGCTAAAGGAACCACTACAATGACTATGCCAGCTGCTCCTTCATTTACTAACTGGCAAGCTAAGAATGTTGTTGGTGCTTCTGCTACAGCTACAGCTAATGCTGCAACTACTAATGCTACTACATTCTTGAACTTAATCGAGAATGATGCAGTAAGAAGCTCACATCAAATTACTGGTACTGGTAAAGTAACAGTTACAGCTGATGCTACTGGTAAAGTAACAATTAATGGTGCTGCAACCACGGCTGCTTCTGGTTCTGCTAATGGTACTATTGCAATTGACGGAACTGATGTTGCTGTTAAAGGATTAGGTTCTGCTGCATATACAGCATCATCTGCATATGCAACTGCTGCTCAAGGTACTAAGGCTGATAATGCTGTTCCAAATACTAGAACTGTAAACGGACATGCACTTAATGCTAATGTTACTGTTACTAAAGCTGATGTAGGCTTAGGTAACGTAACAAATGAATCTAAGGCTACAATGTTTACAAGCCCAGCGTTTACTGGAACTCCTACAGCTCCTACTGCTGCTGGTGGAACTAATACTACTCAAATTGCAACTACTGCATTTGTAATTAACGAGATTGGAAGTAAGATTTCTGCTGCTCAAGCACTTAGATTCAAAGGAACTATTGGCACAGACGGTGATGTAACTGAACTTCCAGCTAATCACACAGTTGGAGATACTTACGTAGTTAAGGCTGCTGGTAACTTTGCGGGCGAAGGCTGTGAAGCAGGTGACATGATTATCTGTGTTAAATCTGGAACGACTGCTGCAAATGGTGACTGGTCAGTTATTCAGAGAAACTTAGACGGTGCTGTTACTGGCAAATCCCTAACTGCTAACGCAGTAATTTTAGGTAACGGTGGGTCTACTGTTAAAGCTCTAGCTACTGGTACTGCTGGATATGTATTGAAAGCTACTGCTAGTGGTCCTGCATGGCAAGCAGAGAAGGACACAGTTTATACTCACCCTGCTGGAGGTGCTCCTAGTAAAACTTCTGGATTCTATAAATTCAGCACAGATTCTACTAGCCACGTTGCTTCAGTAACCGCTGTTACTAAGGCTGATATTACAGCTTTGGGTATTCCAGGAGCTGATACTAATACTACTTATACGTTCGTTGGAAGAAACGGCTCATTCGACGTAACTCCTTCTGGAGGTTCTAAACAAACAGTTAGTATTGGTAAACCTGCTACTGCTGGTGCGGCTGATACTGCTGCTAAGTGGGCTACTGCTCGTACTATCACAGTTAGTGGTGGTGTAACTGGAAGTGTTTCTTTAGATGGTTCTGCTAACGTTACACTAGCTACTACTCTAGCCAATCTGGCTTCTAATAAGGTAACTGCAATGACTGGTTATACCAAACCGTCAGATACAGGTGCAATTGCTGCTGGTGATTCACTTAATGCCGCTATTGGTAAACTAGAAGCTGCATGGGATTGGGTTGAACTATAATATATGTACAAGAAGGAGGGAGTAGCATCCCTCCTTTATTTTATAATGATTAAAATTTAAGTGATATGGCAATTAATAAGAAATTAATTCACTTTAATAAGAAAACTACTTTTAACTCACAGAAGTTATCAGCCAATGCTTCTAATACTCAATATCAGGTAGGAGGTACTGGAACTGTTCAGACTGGAGCTCCTGACATTAACTATCAATCTATAGTTTATATTAAAGATTCTAAAGAAATTTGGACTCATGGGCAATTCTATGGGTCAGCAGCATCTGTAGCATGGAGTGCTATTACAGGCAAACCTAGCTTTGCTACTGTAGCTACTTCAGGTAGTTACAATGATTTAAGTAACAAACCTACAATTCCTACTAGCCTTCCCACTCCTAATTCTTTGACATTTACTGGAGCTACAACTGGTACTTGGAATGGTAGTGCTGCTAAAACTGTTAATATCCCAATTTATAGTAATGCGTCCACATCGTCAGCCGGACTTATGTCAGCATCTGATAAATCTAAATTAAATGGCATTGCTAGCGGGGCTAACAATTATTCTCTTCCAACAGCTTCAGCATCTACTCTAGGTGGAGTAAAGGTTGGTAGTGGATTAAGTATTAGTAATGGAGTATTGTCTACCAGTGGTGGAGATGTTAAAATATATGAAACTACCCTAAACTTCGAGGATATAATTGGCAGCTCTAGAACGTCAATGACTTCAGGTGAAGTAACTGAGGTTTTAAATATTAGTACTAAGTTAAGTCAGGGGTATATTATTGTTACTAAGACTAGAGGAAGTGGGTCTGATATGGTAGGAAGCGCAGTTATTGTGTCTGACAATGCACCACAGTATTCGTTCTTGTTGGGCGCAGGACCGTCCGCTGTAGTAATATTAACCGCTGATATAGGCGAGGAAAATAATTGGAGCACCGCCTATATCAATCAAAATAGAATAACAAGTGGAGCTTCTAGGGTAGTTTGTAACTCTAATATTATAGTGGAAGCCTATGGTGCATATAACACCCTTTACGGTAGCTCTGGTATGACCAGCTTAGGTAAGTACAATGCTAACTCTACAGTAAATAATGGTATGACTAGGCTGGTTAGCATAGGAACTGGTACTTCTAATACTAACAGAATATCAGGACTAGAAGTCGGACAGAAAGATTCCAAGTCATATGTAGCTATTTGTGATAAATCTAAGGATAATTGCTACATAACAGCAGATGGAAGTACAGGTATCATTGAAATGTATAATAGTAGCAATAGTATAAGGTTTAACGATAGTAATGCTGCTATTGAGGTGGAAGGGGCTATAGGATTTAACGGCGAAGTAGTATTTTCCAATACAGTCGAGTCAAGTAGTTCAATAAGTGCTGCTGGAGGATTCTTCGATACCTCTGATGCGAGAGTTAAAGCTAACGTCAAAGAAATTGATGCAAGTGATGCCGACAAAGTTAAACTAGTTGAATTTGACAGAACTGACAAAGAACATCATGGTTATGGAGTTATTGCTCAAGAGCTTGAGAAAGTATATCCAGAAATGGTGAACACTGATGATGAAGGATTCAAATCAGTTAACTATAACGAACTTGCTATGGTTAAAATTAAATATCTAGAGGACAAAGTTGCAAGACTTGAAGCTCTAGTTGGAAGATTACTTGCAGAATAATTATTATAATCTCATAACGTTTTCATTAAGAAGGTCGCCAATAGGCGGCCTTTCTTTGTTTGTACCTGATTACTAAAACCACCTATGCAATAAATTAATTGCTAACGAGTGTTAAATAATTTGGTAATGTCCAGAATTTAACGTAACTTTGCAACATCGAATTTGGAAGTAAAGTTATAGATGTGATTATACCTAACGGAGTTAGTATTGTTAGTCAACAAGTACTTGATGAATTGCCTACTTCTCTTCCTGTTAAGGGACATTGTGCATATTCAGTATTTGATGTGAGAGTAACACCTGCTCCTGCACCAACAGCCGCAATTGCGTCAGTAGCTAAATCTAAATAACATGTTTGGACAACCATTCGGTAGTAACTACACGGATTTACAGAACCATTACATGCAACAATTACAAGCGATGCAACAAGCTCAACAAGCACAGCAGAAGACCCAACCTACTCTAGATGAAATAAACAGAGAGGTTGGGTCTCTGTCTTTAGATGAGCAGAAGGTTCTAGCACAGATGCCAGAATATCAAATGGCTAAGCAAACCTATGAAGCTGGCTTTATGTCATTCTTAGGCACTAAGTTTAGTCAAGAGTTCGTGTCATCAGCAGATGGTAAAGTAGCAGCTGATAATCTATTAGCTACTATTAGAAAGAGTAAAGAGCACATTCATGCTCAATTAAAAGCTAAAGAAGATAAGGTTAACACATTATTAGAACTTGTGGAACAGGACCCAGAGATTAAGAAGAGATTAGACGAAGTTATGTTAAGTAAAAGTAAGTAATGAGCGATAAAGAAATTGTATTTCAAGCTATTAATAAGTATGCTAAAGACTTGGCGAGTAACCTATTTCATTTTAATAGCGTGGCAAGTCAAGCTGTTATCACATACGTAGTTAAGAATATGGAAGATAAATATGGTAAGTATTTAGACATATTCACAGACGTGCACGGCAATATTAATCTGGAATTGCTTGCCAATGCAGTTAAAGCGGAGATGAAAGAGAAGTCTGCTGATGGGTTTGTAGTTAACATTCTTAACAAGCCAGTAAGGTTTGGAGAGGACAACGTTAATCAATTAGTAGAAATATTTAAGACATTTAAACAGAACAATTAATCCAAATTCGAGCCATGATTAATTTACGATTAGAGAGAATTTATAAAGGTGTATCTTATACTATAGGGAAGCTGTACCTAAATGGTAAGTATTTCTGTGACACTCTTGAAGATACAGACAGAGGGCTAAAAGATACTATGCCTACAGAGGAAATTGAGAAGATTAAGGTGTATGGTAAAACCGCTATACCTACTGGCACATATAAGGTTGATATGAATACAGTTAGTCCTAAGTTTAAGGATAGGACTTGGGCTAAGCCATATAGTGGTAAATTACCTAGATTATTAGATGTTAAAGGTTACAGTGGAGTTCTTATTCACGTTGGTAACAAACCAGAAGATACATTGGGATGTCTTTTAGTTGGAGAGAATAAGGTTAAAGGGCAAGTTATTAATAGTACTGCTGCATTTAATAGACTTATGACTGAACTTAATAAGGACAAGAATATAGAAATAACTATTGAGTAATGAGCAACTTTGATAAATTATTTGGAAGAACTTATAGTACAGTAGGTAACTCTGATTCTGACTTTATTATTAAAACTAGAGGACAGGTTAAGGTACAATGGGGCAAGAAGTTCATTGATATTATAAAGGACGGTAAGCTTAATGTTGATGTTAGTTTTATAGGCTCTGTCGATTCCTATAACGATATAGGTTCTAAAGACGGTCTGTACTATGTTAAAGAAGACGGTTCTATATATTTAGTTGTTAATGGTAATAAAATTAATATACTAGGGGATGTTGACGGCACCTACGTATCATTTGCATCTAAGCAAGATACTGCTGATGAACAGAAAGGTCAGGCATCTAAGAACCTAGGGATTAGATATTCGTCTAAAGATGAAGCAACTGAATATGGTGTTACAAACGGAATAGTTTTCCTAGAAGATGCTAATAGATGGTATATAGTGGAAGATGGCGTATTTACTTTGTATCCGAGTGAATTGGAGAGTCCATACAAGAAGCAGTTAATTATAAGTAAAGAGGACAACTCTATAGGAGCTTTAGTCATAAGTGGACAAGGTAACGGTAATGCTCTAATATTTAACGCAGGAAGTGATACCTTATCAATTTATAAAGACTTTGATAATTATAGTATAGATTCTTCCTCTCCAATAATTACAACGGTTGGAACTACCTCTACTGCGGAATTAGGATTAGATGGATTATCTCTAAGCAAGAGCTTGTTCTGTGATTCTATAGAATCATCTAGTGCATCGGATTCTACTGGATTTAAATTATATATGTTAGATGGCAAATCTATATTGTCAATAGACCAATTAATGGTCCGAGAATCTTCTGATATAGTTGACATCACTTATGAGGAACTTGTTACTTTAATGGATTCTACAAATTTGTCTACAGCTACTAGGTATAGAATAACCGATTTCCAAAATGAGTGGGAACTGACTACCGAAGAGGATGTAATAGATGAGGATGAGCAGGCTGTGGATGAGAATGGAGACCCCTTGTGGCAAGATGAAGATGAAACTATACCAGTTATAGCTGTTCATAAGAATACACATCCTTTAATAGTATCTGCCATAACAACCTCTAAATTGTCCGGTACTGGGACGTTTGATGATAATAGAGAGTGGAAAGTGGAATATGACCCCTATTATAATGAAACATTGTCTATTAATAGATATGACGAGAGTGGTAATTTTATAGAAACTGTAGAATTAACAGCCAAAGGAAGAATCACTAGATTGACAGACGAAAAGGGCAATTCCTGTAATTATGACTTTAAACATCTAAAATTTAAAATCACCGAAGACGGTGTAGATAAGTGGATTTATACATTTAGAAACGGAGAAGAAGATTTAAGTTTAACTGATACATGTAGGAATAATGTATTAACTGTTAATAATTATGAGATTAAATCTGAAACTGTAACTGTACGTGATAATGGTAATATTGTTACATTACAAGGAACTCTTTCTGATAACAACTTTGGAACTATTAATAGTAACTTTAACTTTTCCGGGACTGCTAATAAATTGAATGTGTCCGGAACATTAGAGAATGTAACATTTAAAGAAGATTCTACTATAGATGAGGTAGCTATTAGAAGTCTTACTAACGTAACATTTAATGAATCGTTCTCAAGGACTACATTCCATTCAGATATAAACGATGTTGACTTTGATACTACTGTATACGCTCTACTTTATGATAATGAAAAGGTAAAAGATGTATATTACAACAATAACACAGTCTCTGTCATTTGTATTCCTGATATAGCAGTTGCAACATCTGGAATACCTGCGGGCACAATAGTAATGTATAACGGGACATCTGGAATACCTGCGGGCTGGGCTATATGCGATGGTACTGAAGGTACTCCTAACTTGACTGGCAACTTCATTAAAGCCAGTGAAACTGCTGGTGAAACAGGGGAATTTATACCTGCAAGCTCCGGTAGTTCAACTGAAACTCCTATTACATATTACTCATTAGTGTTTATTATGAAATTGGCTTAATGGAGATAGCAATATTTAGTGATAGATTACTAATTTACGTTAAATTAAGAATAATTAGTCTTTAATTTTAAGGTATGGAAATTTATCACTAAATTTGCAAATAACTTTAAAAGGGAATAATATGGACATGAAATTAGAAGAATTAGGTTTTGACGATGAAGACCTGCTAGGTGAAGATGGTGTAATGCAAACAGGAGACCCTGATGATGACATTAAACGTTGGATTGACAATGATACTCCAGTAGATTTGGATGAACCATTGGACAATCAAGAACCACCTAAAGAAGGTGACGGAGATACAGAACCTACAGAGGATGATTTAATCACAACTATGCTCAAAGCTAAAGGAATTAATCCAGAGGCTATTAAGTTCCAAAATGATAACGGAGAAGTAGAAGAAATTCCATTCTCTGAACTATCTAGGGAAGAGCAATTAGAGCTTTTAAACTATGATGATACAGATTATAATTATGGTTTAGAGCCAGAAGAGATTGACCTTATTAACGAACTTAGAAGAAATAATTTAAGTGTAGATGACTATTTGAAATCTCATAGACGTCAAGCTATTCAGGATTACCTAGACCACCTAGAAGATGAACCAGAATATCAAGTAGATGGCATGACAGATGATGAACTATTTATTGCAGATTTAAAGGCAAATGTCCCAGAACTTACTGATGATGAAGCTTTAGAACAGTTAAATCTTGAGAAGCAAAACGAAGCTCTCTTTAATAAGAAGATGAGCGGAATGAGAGCTAGCTATCAGCAACGCGAAGAAGCAGCTATGCAGCAAGCTCAAGCAGAAGCAGAAGCTCAACAGAAAGAAATGTATGAAGCTTACGAAGACGAAATTTTACAAGCTATTCAAGATAACGAAACTATAGATTTGGGAGAGTCATCATTAACGCTATCAGAGGACGATATGAATGAAATTGCTTCCTTTATCTTAGATTCAGATGCTGCTGGAGTAAGATACTTAGCCAAAGCCATTAATGACCCACAAATGCTAGTGCAGATGTCGTGGTTTGCTCTTAAAGGACAAGAAGCTATACGTCAAATCTCCGAATATTATAAACATCAGATTACAGAGCAATCCAAAGCCAATTATAAGAAAGGTTATGAGGATGCTAAGGCTGGCAGAGCCTCTAATCCTGCTAAGACTGTAGTTAAAAGACCAGAGCAGCAAACTGGTCGTAAACCTAAAACAACATCTATTTACGATTTAGATTAAATCCAAATAAATTATTATGATAGTAGCAAATTTCGTAACTAATCGCGCCACTATGGGCGACACTAGAACTTATGAAGACTTCTATAAGTTTCTAGGAACTAAACCAACTAGACTTGGTGTAGTATCAAGACTCTACCCAGAATTGACTGCTTCTTACCTAACAGAATCTTTGAGAAACATCTTCTACATGGATTCTAAATCAAATAACAAGTACAGAAGCATTGACTCAATGTACTTTGAATGGGAAGTTGAAACCAACTACATTAAGAGAGTTGAGTTTGCAGATGTACCAACTGAAACTGGAGAGAACGGAACTGAAATCGTAATGGCTTTCAAAGAGAACTATTACCAGAAGTACGACATCTTCAAGATTGACAAAACAATGCAGCAATGCTTTGTAACCCAGAGACCAGTTCGTAAAGCTGATAATTACTGGGAAGTAACTGTTAGACTTATTGATAACGACTACTCTAGCGTTCTTGACCTTAGCGGATGCCAAATTGGTGACACTACTCGTTTCCAATCTAACGCTATGCCAGAAGCACACGAAGAGGGATATGTTAAATATCAATCTAACATTGAAAGACATAGAGGTTATATTACTACTCACAGATGTGATGACAGTTATACAGCTCTGTATGCTGCACAAGAAGACGTTCTTATTAAAATAGGTGAAGGTAAAGGTAATGGTCAGATGTCTGAAACTATGTACCGCATGGATAAGACTCAATCTAACTTGCTGAAGAACTTCCTATATGTAAGAAACAATGGCTTGCTGTTCAACAAAACTAACGTTGACAAGAATGGTAAACCGACACTGTTTGACCCTGACACTGGTCGTCCTATCTACATTGGTGATGGTATCATCCCACAAGTAGAAAGATTTGCATCTAAATATGCATATAATAAGCTTACTGTTGAAGCATTCACTACTGCTATCGCTATGATGAATGAAAAGAGTGAGAATCCAACTGGTAACAAATATGTACTTATTTGCAATGAGAAAGCTTGGCAAGACGTACAAACTTGTCTATCAGAATGGCTTGCAAGATTCAAAACTTGCGGAACTTATCTATGGTCTAAGAAAGCTAACGGCTATGTTGACGTTGGTGCTACATTCCAATCTTATGAAATCGGTGGTAACACAATTTCATTCAAGGTTGACCGTACATTCTCTCGTGAATGGGGTAGCGACAAGGGCTTCATGCTAATGTTAGACTTGACTGCTGACAAAGTAAGTGGTGAACCAGCGATTGAACATTCGGGTTGCTGGGCAGCGTAGCCGTAATAATTAACGCAAAATTAAAATCTCTTTAATTGCTGGAACTCCTTGAAATAGTAGGACAATCAGCAGCCAAGACTGAGGATAAGCAGGCTCATAGAGTAGCTCTCAGTAAGGTTCAACGACTAGTCAGTTTGACGTAAATTAATAATTATAATTAATTGAAATGGGAGAAAGTTTAAATCCAAGGTACATAGTATACCTTACTACTAACACAATGAACGGTAAGATTTATATCGGAGTTCATAAGACATTAACTGATAAATTTGACGGATATTTAGGATGTGGAGTTTTAACATATAAACCATCCACCTATAAGTTCAGTCAAACTCCGTTCCAGTATGCAGTTAATAAGTATGGCCCAGATAAATTTATAAGAGTAACTATTAAGGAGTTCAATAACTTACAAGATGCTTTAGATTTAGAAGCATGGTTAGTTACCACTGAATTTATACAACGGAAGGATACTTATAACATCATTGAAGGTGGAAATGTTCCTCCTCATAGTACGAGAGAGGTTCACCAATATTCACTAGATGGAGAATATATACAAACCTTCGAATCAATAGCATTAGCTACTAAAGCCTTAAAGGGAACTAAGAGTTTAAACATTGCAAGAGCAATTAAAACTAAAGGTCAGGCTGGTGGTTATATGTGGTCTTATGATAAAGTAGATAAACTTGAAATCTATGATAAAATAAATAAGCCGAAACGTGTTGGACAATACACATTACAAGGAGAGTTAGTAAAGGTGTATGATACAGTAAGGGAATGTAAGAGAGACTTCTGTGGATGTGTTCATGTGTTAAAGGGAACACGTAAACAAGCAGGAGGTTTTACGTTTAAGTACATTGACTAAACTTAAGATATAGTCTAATCAACATGGTAACATGTTGGGCATAATTGCCAAATGTTCACTCTTAAAGGTGGTGACTTCATCTCTAATAAATATCCAGGTGTTGGTGGACTTGATGGTCTAAGCTCAGGTGTAGTTTCTAGCCCTGTAGCAGCTTCTAAACTAATCAACTGGGGTTATTCTGGTGTTGGTGTATTCTCACCATACAGAAGCTTTATTATGAAAGAAGTGTAATTAAATAAGTAGATATTGTGGGGAAGGCATAGACCTTCCTCACATTATTTTACAAGATAGTAATTTATATTAAGTAAATGATTGAAATAATATGGCTAATGAAACAGACAACATAATTGTCTTAAGAAGTGTATTCGGTAAAGTAGGACAAAAGTACTTCCTTAATCCAGTTAGAGACCCACAGACAGGCAGATACCCTGACTGTGTAAGACCAGTAGATAGTAAAGGTGATATGCTATTAAGAGGAGAAGAAGATAAAGGTAAATGCTTGATTGCAGAGAACCGTGTATTTATTATTGAAGACGGTAAAACATTTGACCTTAATGACCCTTGGCAAGCAGCTGAATGGTATTCTATTCAACACTGTCCTATGATTGCTATGTCTCGTGACCAACGTGACAAGAATGGTAATTTAGTGATTGACGGTGACTCTAAAAGATACGGAGGAGCTGAACTTTACGTTGAAAGACCTGGTTATGAAACTAATAAGCGTGTTAATAAGAGACGTCTTATCCATGATGCTGAAGAGTATATCATTAAAGACCCACAAGGTGCTGCTGGTAGACTTAAAATGGCTAAATTGCTTGGACGTAACATGCGTAATGCTCCTGATGCCGATGTAGAAGACTTCTTGATGAACATTGCGTCTAAGGACCCAGAGAAGATTATTAATCTATATACTGGTGATGACATTGCACTTAGACTTCTGTTTATTGATGCTAAAGACAAACGTGTAATATACGTTAAGAATAAAGTATATCTATATAGCGAGAATCAAATTCCATTGGGCGCAAGTGATGATGCAGTTATTACTTGGATGAAGAGTCCACAGAATAGAAGAACTCTTGAACTAATTAAGAGGGACACATATCCGGAACTGTATGAACAACCAGAGCCTGATTTTACTAACAAAATAAAAGATGAAGAGACCAAGAAGTCATCTTCAACTGATAAACATATTAAATAATGACTGCTAGACAGGTTTATGAAGGAACCGCTACTGAAGTAAATAAAGTACAGTCTATGACTCTATTATTAGAGGATTTTAACTACTTCTTTAATAAGGCTATATATCAATATATTAATAAGAGATATAATATATATGATATTAACCAACAGACTACTGACGACATTAGGGTTCTAAAAGCTACAATAGCCCTTCCTGTAACACTTGCTACGTCCGCTTACGGAGACACAGAAGGTCTTGATTCACTATATGGTGCGACGTACGAAGTGGAATTACCTAGTGATTACTTACATTTACTTAATTGTGTATGTGATTTTGAATTAAAGAAGACTTTCAAATGTTATAACGCTGGCTCCAGAGTTCAAGTCGGAGCTAGCCGTTTAACATCTGACGCATGGTCTCAAATCATTCAGAATATCTATATGAGACCTAGCTATAAACGTCCTTATTTTTACATACACAATGTTGACATAAATACTAGCAATCCTACTAACCCGTATGATGCTGTTGATAATCCACATGGTACTGATATTAGTTCTGCTAAGACTGATGCTGATACTAATGCTACAGAAGTAACTGGTGGATTGCCAAGAACAATTTCTATTGGTGGTAATGCTGTTACCACAGTGGAAAGAGAAGGACAGATTCGTTTCGGTAATCCTTCTACTGTTAGAATGGAGATACGGTACGGGAAGGACCATACTCTATTTGAGTTAAAGAAAGTATATGTGGACTACCTGAAAGCTCCACAAACTATACGATTGACACAAGAACAGATGGATATGACAGAAGACACATCCCAAATTATGGAATTTCCTGATTACGTGTGTCACGAGATTATTAATGAGCTGGTACATATAATCTTGGAGAACGAAGGTAATCCTAGATTACAAACACATATTCCGATATCAACGTCAGTTGCAAATCCAGCTCAGCAACAGACACAAACCAAATAATTATTTAAATTATGTTTAAGTGGACAAACACATTAATCGTAAATTCTAATTTAGATTCTAGTGGCAAACCAAAATGGTCAGCACAGGCTGAAGACACTGGTAGTGGAGTTGTAGGTAGCTTCGAATTTAAAAGAGTTAACAAATTCCTCAAACCAAACGTAGTAGCAATCTATAAGAAAGAAGCATCAGACCCAGTACTTGGTAAAGTTACTTTCACTATGAGCAATCAAGGTGTAGGTAATTATAGAGTTGCTCTTTACATCAGACTATCTGGAAGCCAGAACTCTTATTACTCAAATGACTTCGTATTCAAAGGTAAACCTTTGATGTATGAATTTGCAATTAAGAATGCAAGTGCTACAGCAGCAGATGTTGCTAAAGAAGCGGCTAGAGTAATTGAGAAGATTCAGACTATCTATGGAGACCACTGGATTAAAGCTAGTGCAAATGGTAACAACCTTGTTATTGAAGGAATGGATGAATATCAACTATTTACTAAAGCTGAAATTCAGAAATTCAATCCGGACTTGAACACTGCTTTAGTTGGTGGAGAGTTTGAAACAATTGCAACAGCACTTCCAGCTGACGACCCAGACTACGATGGACAAAACACTATTGTGAAATCTAAAGAAGGATTCGGTACTTACTGGATGATTCTTAAAGACCTAAGACTTCCGACTATGGAAGCTAGACGCTTTGCTGGTATTAACGAAGAAGAGCTTCCTGTTCCAGGAGCTAAGTATAATGAGTATATCATTAACTATTGCGTTAATAGAGGCATTATGGGCGGAGATGCTGTAGGAGAAGTTACAAGGTCACTTACGACTCATGTATTCTATGTTAAACAAGATTTGGCAGCTGATTTTGAAGCAGCTCTTGCTAAGATAGGTACTATCGGTCAAGAAGTTACTCCAGGTGAAACTGCACAACAAGCTCTAGAAGCTAGTAGTGCTAATGCAGCTGAAATTGCTAAATTGAAGACTAACAAGGCTAACGCTGCTGACGTTTATACCAAAACAGAGGCAGATGCTAAATTTGAGCTAAAAGCGTAACAACTTAAAACAGTAATTGAAGGCGGGGGCGTCATACGCCTTCGCCTTTATTTATTATAATCATATGGGATATTACGAGAAATTATCGTCAGCCATATATAATGATATAATGAGTGGTCTTAGAGGTTATAGCTCCACTCCAACAATGTCATTAGAACAGTTAGAGGATGATTGCGTTGATGAAAGACTTCAAATTATTAAGGAATATTTTATTAAAGGATTAGTTCCTAAGAAGGACTTACTAATGACTATACCTTGTATAGAAGTTGATTGCAAGAATATTGAAAGGTGTAGATGTAATGCTAGTCCATGTGACACATTAACTGCTCATTTTGAAATTCCACAACTTCTTACAGAGTTCGGAGAAGACGGTATAGAATATATAGGAGCTACTGATATGAGTAATCCATTTATATATTACACTAATCCTATCGTAATGAAGTATCATAAATATAGAGTAAGAGGAAAGAATAAACCATACGTGTGGATTGATATAACTCCTAACGAGAACAACATGTACGATTGCTTCGTATTTAATGCTCCATTATTAAAGAAAGTAACAGTAGTGGCAATATTAAAAGACCCTAGACAGTTAGATTGGTTCGGATGCTGCGCTCCTGTTGATATTAATAATATGACATTCATTGATGCTGAAATTAAGAAAAGACTAACTGAAAAGAAGATTCGTTATTATAGGCAGCTCGCAGCTCCTGTTTTACCTAATGACCAAGTACCTAAATAATGGAGAATTTTAATTCAGCTTATTATCAAATGAATCTGCTCTATGGAACAGAATTGTCTCCTGAAGAGTTCGAAGAAATTGGACTGATTGCCTGGCATAAGATAGGTAACAGGAGAACTAGATTATACAGGTATGTTACTGATATTCAATGCCCTGACAACACAGTGGATTTACCTTGCAACTGTGACATAATTGAAGCAGTCACTTATGGCTTTGAAGAGTGGAATTATGTTACGAATGACACAGTAAACGGAGATTACTCTTCACAGTTTACTGAAAACTATATAGAATCAAGAAAGCTTTATAGTGACCCTCTCTATATAAGTGGCAAGTATGCCAAATTTGAAAGAGTGGGTGATACTTTGTACTTTGAGAAGAACTATGGACAGGTAAACATTCTCTATAAGGGCATTCTGGTAGATGAGGACGGGTTACCTGAAATCAATTATAAAGAGAAAGACGCCATTGCATGTTACTGTGCTTGCACTAAGAGATTTAAAGAAGGTTGGAAGAATCACAACCAGAATATGTTACAGGAAGCACAATTATTGGAACAGAGGTGGTTGAAACTATGTGACGCAGCCAGAGTTTCAATTCATTTAAGTCAAAATGACATGAATGAAATCTTAGATGCTAAAACTAGTTGGAATAGAAAGATATTTAATAAGTCGTACAAACCCCTACGTTAATATGAATTATGCTTTAGGATATGCCTTTAACATCCATGACATGTTTGCTGGTTTTGATACCAGCAGACTTGACTTGGACAGTAAGACATGTGAGGAATTAATAGGTAATAGACATAAAGAAGTAATTGCTAAGCAAGTGTTTAAATACGCAGTTAAGCTAGTAATTGATGATATTATACATAGAAACAATAGATTTGAGCTTCCAACTTTAGGAAGAAATGCCTGGTTATACATGAAGAGAGTTTCTGGTAATGAGTTTACCGAAGCTAGACGATTTGGTAAGTGGAAAGATGTAGACTTTCTAGCTTCTGATTTCTGCGGATATAGAATGGTATTAACTTACAAGAATCAAGAGATACAAAGGGAGAAGATGGCTTATCTAGACCCTGTTAATAAGAACGTAATCACAGAGAATACTAACAATGGAATGCAATACTACTAAGAAGTTTACTGATTATACAGACGAAATAATGAAGGAATTTCCATATCTTAGTAAGCATGACATAGAAATTATTGTTAGATATGGCTGGAGACAAATATACTTCTTAAATCAAAGAGGAGGAGATACAATCCTTAATAGCCATAAATATAAATATTGGTTATATATAGGGGAGTTAACTAAGAATCCTATTAAGCATTTTAGATATTACAGGAGAAAGATGCAGAACAAGTTGAGAGTGATGTATACTAGAAAGAAGATTCAATGGGATGGGTATTACTATGTAGCCTTAACCAATGAAGAATATGAAGAATTACTAGAATCTTTTAATAAGAAAGGCAGGAAGAGGAAATATTATACCTTTAATAATAAGAAGGTATTTAAGATTCTAGACGAATGTAAACTATCATTCTCTGGCAGTCCTTGTATTATAAAATTCAAAGGACTTGTAGATTTAGGATTCTCCTATAAGAAAGAAGTACTTAAGTGTGAGTATCCAGAGATAGCGTTCACAAGAGATAGAAATGCTAAGTTTGAAGACATCTTAGTAAGTAACGACAATTATGAATATTTATAACAATGAAACAAGAAGCAACAAATACCTTTGGAGATGGAATGATAATGGACCTAAATCCATTAACCACTCCTAACAATGTACTTACAAGTGCTCTGAATGCTACTATGATTACTTATAATGGTAATGAATTTGTGCTTCAGAATGATATGGGTAATGGTAGAGTTGAAACTGCCTATTTACCTTCAGGCTATGTTCCAGTTGGAATTAAAGAATATGGAGGAATAATATATGTTGCATCATATAACCCTCTTACTAACAAGGGCCAGATTGGCTCATTCCCGTCTCCAGAGCGTAATATTAGTAGTAGTGAAATAAACAAAGCTAAAGACCCAATAATAGATAGCTCTAAATTTAAATTGAATCAGGGTCAGTACATATATAAGTTCAAACTGTTCGGAGATACAGGTAATACAATCATTCGTTCTGGAGACAAATTCTCTATAATAATCACTTCCGATATTACCTTAGAAACTCTAAAGACTTTTGTTAGTAACTGTCTTAATACTACAGAGGGCAAAATAACAAGCCCTAAGAATAAGCTATTGAGTATAACAGTGGCTGTGTTTGATTCTAATAATAACCTTAGAGATATTACTAGTCAATTGAAGAGAATAGACCAGAATAATAAGGTTATAGAGTTTGATGCAACTACATTGCCTGAAGTTAAATATAACACTGGGTATTATATGCAATGTATTCCAGAGTCTACAATAACTGATGACTTGGTAGATAATTTTAGAGAGAGGTATGCTGCTAATACATATAACAATAAGATATCAGGAGAGTTGTATATAATTACTAAGCTTAACACTATATCAGCATTAGATGTATCTGTCAGCGGGCTTAAGAATCTTGATAAAGACTCAGAAGAGGTGGATGGAATAACTGTTCCAAAAGATAGCTCCTTGGTTATATTCGACACTACGTATAAATACAATTGTCCAGATGGTTATTATAAGGACAACCCTGCGGATATGTCTGACTCCATGAGAAGCAAATATTTGTCCTATTATGGTATAGAGTCTGATTTTAAAGGTTCAAAAGGAGACTTCTCTAGCTTTATAAAAGGTATTGAATTTGACTTGAATACTACATCTACAAGAAGTTCAAATAAGTTCTATCTTCCGTTTATTATAAATGAAGAATCTTCCATACCAGTTTATAATGAATCCTCTTCCCTTTATATATCTGAACAATCGGCAGGCTATGTAGTTAACGATACTAGTAGTATTATAAACTTTACCATTACTCCCTACATGACGTTTGGAGCATTAGCTGGATTAGCTGTAAATGGGTCTATTAATTTAGACCTGCTAGGTTCTGGAATAATAGAGATAAACACATGGAAGTACTTCTGTGAACAGGACAATGTCACTATTACTTGGGGTTTGGAAGCATATCCCAGAACTGGAGACGAGATTCAAGAAGTGAAATTCATGTTCTATGATGTTCTTAACCCCTCCCCAGAGAAAGTAATTCTAGAATATCCTTTGGCTAGGAAGAGAAGCTATAACGGAGTGTTCACTGAAACTTTAGCTTTCGGTAGTACACTAGCCTATGGTAACTTATATTTAGTTAGAGTTGTAATAACAACCGTTAAAGGAAATGTATTAAACAAGTACAGGTGGTTATTAACAACACCTCTTTATAATAAGTTGTACTTTGGAGTACAAGACTTCGGGCAAGACTTAGATACCATATCTAGCTACAATAATGTCGATTTATCAGTTAGCACTTCGTATGGCATTCAGAACGCATCAGAAACTAAGACTGCTCCATATTCTGCATTGTTTAATGAATCTGGGGGAGAACAGAAGATTGAAGTTCATCAATATACTAAATATTCTTCTATAATAGAGTTAAAAGATAGTACTACAATAAATGATATTGACAACTATCCATTCACACTAAACTTAGAAAGTATAAATACCACATATACTTTAAAAGATGCTACTGTGAGTATACCTAATATAGTATACGTGGGAAGTATGACAAACATAAATTCCTTAGATGCATATATACATGCGAATAGTAAATTATCACCTACTGTTAATATAGATTGGGATTCTTTTAGTTCTCCAGAGTTTACAGCTGTAATGGACAATTCTACAGGAAGAACCGATGTTAATTTAAAGCTAGTGTCAGGACTTATATCAGGAACTGTGTTAGATACATACACATTTGAGAATCCATATCAGTCATTTATAGACAATGGAGATAAATTTAATAGGATATTTGGATACGACTTTCTAGATGAGAATAATGATAAGAGTCCTATAGCTAGGGTAGGTGTAGCCTTCAACGTCAGAAAGAAAGCTAAAACTGTATGGAGACATATGCCCAAATTTACTAAAATTAGTAGATATAACATGGAATGTCCTATGGGTGATAAGGATAGGAATGTCGGAGACAATTCTGATAAGGGCTGGCAGTATTTGAATAATAAAACTAGGTCTAAGGTAGTTGAAGTTATAGACGGATATTATGGGAGACGCCCTTTATGTATAGTAGTAGGTAATGCCGGAATGATAAGCGGAGATGCCTATATGAAGAAAGATTCAAACAATGGCTATGACAATCTAGCCCCAGGAGTTATAGACATGACTAGAGTAGAGATGTTATGGTGGTACAACGGAGCTTCCTATGATTATGTGCAGTCAGCTATGTATTGGGATGGTGTAGCTCCGTCAAGGGATTATACTTCGGTAGTCTACGATTTGTTTAAATATGTATTACTTCAATTTGGGGAATCTGTTACTAAACCTCTATTTGGACCTGAGCTTATTACTTCCACTTACAATAATAAGTATAGTGCTACATTACAAACAACCACTTTAATACTTAAGAATGTAAAGGAGGATAGCCAAGATAGTGTGTTTAGTACTAAATCGGGATTCTTTAATGAAGCGACTATTAAGGAGAATTTGCAGACTATTGCTGATTCAATAAATGATACTATAGATGCAGACACACTGTTCGAGTTCGTTGACTTTAAACTACAACCATTCTCTGTAGAGGAAACTTCAGAAAGAACATATTTAGTGCAGGATATGGTGGATACATATAACAGATTACAGTCCATAGAGAATAAATCAGCACTCCCCATAGTAGCTATAACAGATGAAGGGGTTATATTTAGCGACACACTGCTAAACAATCAAGTTTATTACTATGGTAAGAATGGAAATGATTTAGTCGTATATAATCCTAGAATAGCTGGCCAGCCTGGTTATGACCTATTACAAAATCTTAAAATAGGTAAGCATGAAGGCAGAATTACGTTGCTGTCAAATCCTATGGGTTTAATGACCAGAGACTTCTATACAGAACGTGATAGCAGTAGGCTTTGTTATGTTGGCATTCCAGTAATTTCTTTCGGAGGCGCTATTAACTCTATATCTGCAAACAACTTACAATGGATAAACGTTACGTAATATGAGACAGTTAAATGATTTTACAAGTCCGTTTGAGCTTATAGATTTAGAATTTCCAGCTTTGTCACTGTCATACTATTTGAATCAAATACGACCATACGGAAATATAGTATACGAATACAATCCGTTGCGTAATTACAGACTTTCGTCTGATACTGTTATAAACGGAGAATTAGTAGAAGCAGGAAGTATTGTGGATTTAGATACAAATGGATTTAACTTTAGTCTTAACAATCCGCTTGAGATAGATGCACAATTGTCGTATGACGGTTCTGTAAATTTAATATTTAATGACAACAGGAATATCCCTAGACTAGTTAATAGTAGATTCTCTGTGTTACAAAATAACACCTATGAGGTAGTAGATAGAATAGGTAATAATGATACCAATCTATACGATAGTGAACAATTTGATTTAGATACATCTTTGTATAAAAGGGTCAACACAATTCCAACCATCACATTTAACTCTGTATTGCCTTCTGGCAACCTTAAAGTTGGTAATTATGTAATATATATAAAATATGCGGATGCTGACGGCAATGAAACAGACTTTGTTGGAGAGTCAGGAATAATTTCTTGTTTCATTGGAGGAGATAGGGACCCATTCTCTATTGACGGAGGTTTTAGGGACCAGCTAGCTAGTAAGTCTATATCTCTAACTGTATCTGATATAGATAGCAGTTATGATTATATAAAAGTTTATTATACTAGAAGCACATCAGACGTTGATTCCAATAGAGTAGTTACAGCTCATGAAATAGATAGAAAGTTTCCGGTTAGAAACAATAGTTGTAATGTCATCATAACAGGAAGTGAGGAAACAAAAGACATTCCAGTTAGTGATATAAATATACAGTACTCTATAATAGACAAAGCTAAATCACAAACTGTGTGTCAGAATATGCTGTTTTTAGGCAATTCGTGTAAACCAGATATGATGTACAAGGACTTATCTGACATTAGCCTGAGACTATTACCATATTTAATAGAATCTGATTCAGAAAGATTCATAGGTAAGACTTCTTACGATTACTCTGATTTGTCTGACCAGAGTTATAGCCATGAATATTATAACACGTTAAACATATATAATAAAGTTGGCTATTGGAATGAGGAGATTTACAGATTCGGTGTAGTATATATAATGAAAGACGGGTCATTGTCGCCAGTGTATAATATACGAGGTAAAAACGGAATCCCAAAATTCGAGGAATTGCAATCTGCCTACCTGCAAAGTGACCTATGGAAATATGAGAATAATGAGAAGGTTCGTAATTACATACCTATAGACGAATCGACTTTTGATGTATCTGGAACCAGCTATTTGGAGAACGCCAAAGGAGTACTTAGAATAAATACTGATTCAGATTCCAGAAAGGTTTATGGTATTGGAATAGCAATACCTACTGAAGTTTCTGAATATCTTAATACACTTGTACAAGGGTTGTTCATAGTAAGACAAAAGAGAATCCCGACTATATTAGCGCAGGCATATGTTATGCCTAGAGACCTAGAGGCCGAGGTTCCTTTAATAAATTATGGTGGTTCTTACATAGCAGAACGTTTCTTGGATAATGATAGAAAGTTGAATGAGTCTTATTTACCTAGATTATATACAATCTCAGATATGGCTAGAGTAAATAGGTCAGCCAAAGTAGCTATCTGCCCAGAGTATGATGTTAGACAATCTTACTTTAATCATTTGTTCACAGGTACAGAGTATGTGGTTAGAAAGGCGGACATACAACCGTCTATGACCACTCTAAGTAGAGATATTTACAATGATAGATATTATTACGTTGATAATTATTATGGTAGGAGAGAAGAGCAATTCTCTCGAGCTAAAATAATAGGAGTGGGAGACAACGTCCCAATTGCGGCAGTAGAAGACTACAATTTTAGAGGTAGGGCTGGGGAAGCTGAAGAGGGATTTAGATTTAGATATATAGAATCTAAGAATAAAGAGAAAGAAGCTACTAATTTAATTAGAGGAGCTTACTCTCCCTACCTAGGAATCATCGGAGACCAAGTAACCATAGGTAGTATAATTAACATCTACATCCCAGGATACTCTGAAGCACAAATGTCTACATATTTTAACACTAGATACGAGGATAATTCACCTTACTATTCTGTTAGTAGTCGGCTAAGTCTAGCTAATATAGACAGCCTGCTGTCATTGCAGAAGGCAGGAGGTGATTTATATACTTACACAGTCCCATGTTATAGAGGAGATTGCTATATATGTAACTTTACTCATAGACTGAATAGAAACTTCCAGGACCCGTCAGCTCCTACTAATGATGAAGTCGTAGACGAGAATACATGGAAAGATAATTATGATACGGAGAACACTGAGAATAATGCAAAGATTAATAGAGGTGATGTAAATGCTATTCAGTTAGGCAGCTGGATTACGTTTAAGGTATGTTCTTCTTACAATCTGTCCATTAGGTCCTTAGACCCAAGCTATCCTACCGAAGAAGGGCTGACTGGATTAAAGAGAGGATTTTACCCTTTGCAAGAATTAAGTCCAGCAGGAGCAACTAAGATACCCGAATCTTCGGTTATTAATGGAGGTTATAGCAGCACAACCAGTGAGAAGCAGGCATTCACACTGCCTGATGTTCCGTATATAAAAAATAGATTTGACACCAGAATTATGTACTCAGATATATCAGTAGGAGATGCATTTAAGAATGGATTTAGAGTGTTCCAAATGACTCACTATAGGGACTATCCTAGAACTTACGGAGGAATTATGAAGATGATTGAATTGTTTGGTAATATTCTTTGTATATTTGAGCATGGTATAGCTTTAATTCCAGTTAATGAACGTGCTGTAGCAGGTGAAGGTTCAGGCGGAAATGTCTTCATTAACACCTCTAATGTGCTTCCAGAGAATCCAAAAATGCTGTCAGATACCTATGGTACTCAGTGGCCGGAAAGTGTCGTACAGACCCCATATTTCGTTTATGGAGTGGATACAGTTGGAAAGAAGATTTGGAGAACTAATGGAGACCAGTTTGAAATTATATCTGATTTTAAGATACAGGAGTTCTTAAATGAGAATATTACACTAAGTGAAAGGGAAATGACACCTATTATAGGTGTTAGAAACGTTAAGGGTCATTATAATGCATTCAAACAAGATGTCATGTTCACTTTCTACGATGATTTATACGGATTTGAAGAGAAAGTGTGGAACATCTGTTATAATGAAGTTATGCAGAAGTTTATTACGTTCTATTCTTGGGTTCCCTCTTATTCTGCCAACATTGACAATATTCATTTTAGCTTTAATAGAGACACCTCTAAATGGATTAGTAAACTGGCATCTTCTGGCAGCTTATCGACTTCTGCTGATGGTATAGTTCTTAGTAATGTTGTCATAGACGATTGGGAGACCAAGGATGACATGAAGTTAACTAAACTAGGGCTTGTTAATAGGTCTCTTCCGAACACCCAAAATACTGGTCTAGAGATAGAACTTACATATGAGATAGTTAAAGATAATTTTGGAATGTATAAGCATTTTAAGATTATTACTGAAGGAGAGAAACAAAATAAGGTGTCGTACTTAGCTTTAAAAGAAGATTTTGAATGGACAGTTCCAGTTGTGCAACTAAATCTACAGTGTACTATAGATTATTTATACTCTTCAGAATCTGCACCACAAGACTTAGATGATTATGTTGCTGGATGGAAAGATTACGTGACATATAATGCAGGTTTGTATCAATCATCAATTGCTATAACTAAGCAAGAGGTACTAGACAATGGAATTAATGAAGGTTTGAACTTAACAACAGACTTCTGGAAACATGGTCAGTCTGGAATCATTGATATTAAGGACAAGATTAAACCATGTTATTGGTATGGTAAGCAACATCCATTTGAGTATGAATTTGTAGTAGTTGACAACCCAGCTACACATAAAATATTCGAGAACTTGCAAATTGTAAGTAACAAGGCTGTTCCGGACTCATTCCATTATGAAGTAGTAGGTGAAAGTTATGAGTTCCATGAGGACAAGAAAAACATGTATATAAGACAAGAAGCTACTAAAGACTTCTATCAATATAATGGTTCTGATATACTGTACAACAGGAATTTCTTAGACCTAAGAGGTAAGCAAAGAGACATTCTTAGAAACTGGAAACCTACGGGACAGAAAGTGAAATCTACAATGTTCCCATTATACTATGCTAGAGTAGATACGTTTAATGAGATTGAGGATTACTACAAAGGTAAGACTGCTCCTAATAAGGATTATGTTAATCTATCAGGTTCTGAAATAGTTTATAATGAGAAGCTGGATGAGTTTAGAGTCTGGACTCATGCTAAGGCTGCTGATATTAAAGACCCAAGAATTGGAAGATTAAGAGGAAACATGAATTATCAAGGAGATGTTTGGAATATTCAAATTAATCCTATTATCTTTGTACAGCGAAACGAGCCAGCATGGAATACAGCAAAACTTACTAAGGAAACTATAGATAAGGTTCCTATCTCTGTAGGTAATTCTCCTATACCAAACGACTTAAAAGGATTTGATATAACTTCAGAAACTCCTGTGGAAGACTATATGCCTCAAGATTTAATAGACTTAGGATATGGACCTGAAGATATAGACACATCTGATTGGTGGAGTGGTAGGAAGGAAGCAAGACTTAGAGACAAATACATCAAGATTAGAGTAAGATATACTGGCGAAGAGTTAGCAATAATAACAGCATTAAAGACATTATATACAATAAGTTATGCGTAAAATTATGAAATTCCAATGGGGAAATTCGCTACTAAGACAAGGTATGGGGAGTATAACTCCCCTACAGTCTAGTAGTGACCTCTATACAGCAATGACTGGATTACAATCCGCTAACTTCGATAAATTCTCTCCCGCCAACAATCCTTTATTACAAGCTGGTGCGGCTAGTGGTGACATGGCTTCTAAGGCATTACTAATGAATGCTAATACTAATAAGGCTGTCAATGGATTATCTAAATCAGCTGCTAATATGGCAACTGGAACTGCTGGAAGTACTGTTAAACCTGGTGGAGGGCTGTTTAGTAAAGCAAATATCGGTAACACCATGTCTAAGGCAGGAGGTTATGCTGATATGATTGGCAGTTTTATTCCGAAGAAGGAGCAATCAGCACTTACTACTGGCTTAAATCAGGGATATGATGCAGCAGCTAACATGATTTCTAGTGTACCTGGAGTAGGAACTATCGTTGGAGGGGCAATGAAGATTGGTGGTATGTTGTCAGATGGACTTACAGCTTTAGGAGTAGGAACCGACCAAATGACTACTACTGATAAGATTCTTGATAGTAAATTTATGAAGTTAACTCCAATGGGGTTAGTAAATGCTTTCGGAGCTAAGAAGGCTGATACTATTTATAAAGATAACGAAACCTGGGAACAGCAAGGTTCAGCTTATGGAGGTTCAATGGCTAAGGTAGATGATGCTCTCACCAAAAGTGGTAAGAAGTACGGAGCCTTCAGTGGTAAGGCTAGACGTAAAGCTAATGCACAAATAGCAGAAGCTAAACGGCAGCAGAATTTGGTATCTGATATTAATCAAGAAGCACAGGATGCATTTGCAGCTTCTAACTATAGTGGAACTGGTCTTAGAAATGAACTAGCACTTAGTGGAGGTTATAGAAACATGGCAGTCGGTAGAAACGGAATGAAGATACTAGATGCTGAATCACAATGGGCTAGAGAAGTTCTTACTAAAGCTAAGATTAGACCTAAAGAGAAGTTAGAAGAGCAACCACCAAAATTTGCAGAGGGAGGTACAGTCAATGTAATTCCAGACGGAGCATTACATGCACACAAGCATCATTTGGAGGATATTAGTCCAGAGTATGAACAAGTAACTAGTAAAGGAATACCTGTAGTAACGGAAGAGGAAGGTGGTAAATTGAAGCAACATGCTGAAATTGAGCGTAATGAAATCATCTTCAGGTTAGAAGTCACTAAGAAACTAGAAGAACTTATGAAGGACGGAAGCAATGACGCGGCTATAGAAGCTGGCAAATTACTTGCACATGAAATTATTAATAACACTGTTGACAATACAGGTCTAATGGAGGTAGTAGAATGAGAATAGAAATTGGCGATAAGAAGTATAATGTAGAGGTAGCTCAAACAGATGAGGAGAAAACCAAAGGATTGCAAGGCAAGAAAGAGCTTGCTGAAGATGAAGGTATGCTGTTCATATATGATGAACCTCAAACAGTTGGTTTCTGGATGCAAGATACTGACATTCCACTTGATATAATATTTATTGACGAAGATTTTGAAGTAATATCAGTTTATAAGGGACAACCGCATGATGAAACTATTGCTGAAGAAGATGATGTGCAGTTTGTATTAGAAGTAAATCAAGGTTCTGGAATTAAGGAAGGAGATGAGCTTGACATAGATGACGATGATGAAGTACCAACTATGAAGGTTATAGCTCCCGATGGTTCCACTCAAATGGAATTAAATGGAGGAGAGAGAATCTTTAGTAGAAAGAATACTAAAACTCTTATTCGTATGGCTAAGAGAGCAGATAAATCTAAGGCAGATAGAGATTATAAGGCACTCGGGAAGAAGATGTTTACCTATTTAAAACAGCAAGATGAACGTGAGCCTGAATATGTAGAAACAAAAGATTAATTTGGTAATATCGTTAAGTATAACTAACTTTGTGGGAAAGTTAATGTTTAACGTTAAATAGTAATTAACATGAAAATTCAATCTAAAATTTCAAAATTTCAACAGGGTGGGAGTGCTCCTGTACCACAAGACCCAGCAGCAGGAGGCACACCTGCTGAAGGAGCACCAATGGAAGGCGGAGCACCGGAAGGAGCACAAGCAGGTAATCCTATGGAACAGATTCTTCAAGTGGCAGCACAGGCAGTGCAAACAGGTAACTGCGAAGCAGCTTTAGCTGTATGTCAGACTCTTATGTCAGCAGCACAGGGAGGTATGGGACCTGGAGAAGCTCCTCAAGAGGAACCAACCTTTGCAAGAAATGGTTCTAAACTTAGAAGAGTTAGATAATCATTTAACAAGTTAGAAAGGGGCATATATCAAACAGTATATGTCCCTTTCTTAGTTTATAATACGATATGTCACAAGCAATAAGAAAGTATCAAACTGGTGGTAAGTCCTCACAAGAACCAGAGCTGTTTGAGTGGAAAGATGTTAACAAATATAACAAATCAGATTTAGTATCTGGCTTATATAGAAACATTGACACCTATATACAGAATAACGGACTAAAAGGGGACAAAGCTGACCAATTCAGAAAGGCTGCTGGTCAATTCATAGAGGGTCTTAAGTCCGGGACTGTGACTATGAATGGAGACGGAACCTTTACAGATGCTTCTGGGCAAATGAGTAGTACTGGTAAATATGACAAGAAATTTCTAGGATTAGGTACTAAGAATACAGAGAATAATGCATTCAACAGAGTTGGTGATTATGCATTAAGCTATATTAAAGGTATGAGTCCCTATAAGGCACAGGTTGAAGAGAAACCTCAAACTAAGGCAGCTCCAATTTCATTTAAACAAAAACTAGCTAATATAGCTATGGGAGGAAACTGGGATGATAGTCTATGGAGGAAGTTTAATTCACAAGACCGCTTAGGATTCCTAAGACAAGCAATACAATCTAGTCATAATGATTTCATTAATAATCCAGAAGCAGAATATAACAAAGATGTATTCGGAACTAGAGAGAATTGGATAGAGAGAAGCTCTAATCTATTAAAAGCTCTAGAAGACAATAAATATGACCCTGAAGACCTAAAATTCTCTGCTGCTATGGGCTATGGAAATTTAGGTACTTATTTAAATGACGAAGTCTCTAAAGGAGGTAATGATGTAAACTTGATAGATGCTTACAGGGAGTTCTTAATAGCAGATGCCAAAAGCAAAGGAATATTAGGAGATGAAGCAATTAACGCCTATGTAGAGAAAGGTCTAAGAGACCAAGCTAATAAGGAGAAAGAAATAATAAATACTAACAAGGCTGAACTGAAGACTGAAGCTACTAAGAAATACTTTGAGGATTATAGAAAGAATAATCCGTTTAAATCTTCCATGTCAGGACATTTCGGCAATGTTAATCCTAATTACAATATTGACAACTTACTGGATTACTTGAAAGGTCAACCAGACATGACAAATTACTTTACCAATGTATTAGGAAGAACTTCATTTAGACCAGACAACGGACAGCATATAGTTAATAATATGGATGCTGCCTTAAGTGTCATGAGGTCACAGTTCCCGGACATAGGCGATGGCTTTGTAGCAGTGCCCACTACATACGATTTCAATAATTATACTAGTATAGCATATAATCCTGAAACTAAACAGTACAAGGAAGTATCTATGCTAGATATACCTTCGTTGCAACAGATAGCCTATGCTCATTATGAGAATCCTACTGATAGTTCAAAACCTAGAGTTGCTCCTAGAGTACCAAAGCGGGGAGGTTCATATTTCCAACAGGGAGGAAGCATAGGGTTTAATAGGGAAGCTGCTAATGCTGAAATACTTAAAGCTGTTAGGGAGAGAGATGCTAAACGTCAAGCTGACAAGGAAGCTAAAGTAGAACAATCTGTAGCATCTGGTAAATCTCCACAACAAGCCGTTAATGATAGCAGAAAGCCAGCAGATACTGGATTCACTGCTTCTGATTATGCAAGGCTTGGGGCTATAGGTGCTGATTTAATATCTATGATACCTGGAGCTGGGGTAGTAGGTTATGCTGGAACACTAGCCAATTTTGGAGCTGATTGGGGCCAAGATGGTCTTGACTGGGGAGATGCAGGACGTCTAGTTATGAATTTAGGTTTAGATACAGTTGGATTAATTCCCGGACTGGGTGCAGCAGCCAAAGGTAGTAAGGTAGTCAAGAATCTTATAAAATGGACTCCAAGACTATTATCGGCAGCAGCTGCAATAAACTATACAGGCCCTGGTATAGAATCAGCTAGAAAGTTGGCTACTAACCCAAAAGACCTTTCCGTAGATGATTATAGAAACTTGGCTGAACTAATAAAAGTTGTAGTTGGGGGTGGTAAAGGGGATAAACGCCAAATACAATCTAAACAGCTTAGAAATGCTGCTGCTACTGGAAATCATGTAATAACTAGCGCTACTGGTAAAGAATACACTGTCACTGGAGCGCAGTTGGACGAGATAGCTAGTCATGGTAAACTCAAAGACCAACAGGCAGCTTTCCAGAAGATTACTAAGAGTAATGATAGATTAAGTCGTCAAGTTAATTTCTCATGGCACAATCCGTTTATAACTAGTTTGCCCAATTCTGTAGTAAGACCAGAATACAACTTCAACAAAACTAAAATAGTCAGCACTACTAAAGGTGATATCGAAGTGCCTCTAGTCTATTCAAATTCAGAGAAGGAAATAGTTAAAAGAATGCAAACTGGAGTTATATCTATTCCTGGTCTTGATAAGCCAGCTCAATGGTACAACTCTTTCAAATACAGAAATCTTAATAAAGGTCAAGCTAAGCCTTCAGAGCTGTTAGCATTACCTGCCCCTAATCAAGTAACTCCGTCTAACAGGGTATTTTACATGGGAGATGGTAAGTCAAGACAAGTTGTAGACATTACTGACCCAAACAAGCTGGCACAAATTAGAGCCACAGGAGATAGAAACAGACGTAATGAAGCTATTAGGAATGAAAGGCTTAATAAGCAGGCTGAAGCTAGAGAAGCTCAAAAAGCTAGAAATGAAGCTTTGACTGCATGGGCTACTAATCAACCTTTGCCTAAACAGCCATTAGCTGGAGCAGCTAGAGCTAATAAGGAAAGGACTTACAGAGAAGTATTCCAACCAGTAGCTGAACGTGAGTACAATAAAGTATGGGATGAAGCAGTTAAGAATAAAAAGGATTTTGGATATGAGGATGTAACTCCTAGAAGGAATGTGTATACTCCACCAACTCCAACTGAAATTACTGTTACTCCTACTAATACGATTACCGATAAGAATGCCAGATACTTATGGGAATTAGTTAATCCGCCCAAACGTAGTACTGCTCATGTTAAAAGAGAACTTCCTAAGAAGCAATCTAAACCTAAGACTAAGAAGAAGTCTAAGGATGACAGAGTTACTAAGAAAGCTAACGGAGGAGTGTTAATTCCTAAATATCAAGGAGGTAAAGCTATACGTAATGTACAATCTGCTAATGATTTGAATTGGAACACAGACGTCTTAGGAAGTGCTGGTTACAACGACACATTAGGCATGATTAACCCAGCAAATGCTAGTACATACAATAATATGCAAAGAGATTACAGTAATCTTGGATTTACTGCTACTAAGCCTGGAGCTTCTAGATTATCTTATAATCAGAACGTAGCTAACTATCAGACTAACTTTAATACTAATACTAAAGTGAATACTGGAACTATGGCTAGTCTGGTTAAATCTGGTAGAATAACAGGTAGAGGTGGAAGTTCTGACAAGGGTACTCAATGGACTGCTGACGGATATGCAGGAGACCAAACTTGGTTAAGACATTTAGGAACTAACAATATTAGTGCTGACAATCTAGCTAAAGTTAGAGCTGGAGTTAATGATAATATTGATGTTATTAAGAACTTAAATACTGGAATGCTAAACTTTATGCCTAAAGCTAAGGCAGCAGGCATTACTAGTGGAAATCCACAACCAGCTATGGGTAGTAATCCTACTAAGAAGCAAATTAGAGATGCTAAAAGGTCACAGAAAGCTGCCGGAGACGGTACTGTACGCGGAGCAGCTGGAGGTGAAAAGAAAGGTTTAGGAGGTTTTAGTGTATTGCCAGAGGATGTGATAGCATTAGGCAGAATGGTTGGAGGATTGGCAACTAATAACAAGGCAGCTGAACAGTACAAAGCTGGATTAAAACCATTACTAATAGATACATATGAGAACACTGTACCCATTACTGGTAACTACTTTGCTAAAGCATCTGCTGATAGGCAAGCTTCTAATTTGACATCTCTTGCCGCTAGACCTAGAACTTCTGATGCATCGCTTCAACTTGCTGGAGAATTAGAAGCACAGAACAAAGCTGGTGATATAAGATTCCAAGGAGATATGGCTGATGCTGATATGTTCTATAAAACAAGAATGATGGCTCAACAAGAGTCGGATGCTGCTAAAGCTAGAAGAACTGATGTTGCCAATAGAAATAGAGCTTCGATGCTACAAATTGATGCTGCTAAGGCGCAAATTGATTCTGCTAAGACTACAGCTAATTATCAGCAAGTTATTAATCCTTACCTATCTGGCATTGAAAATCAATTCAGACAGAATAGAGCAGCTCGTAAACAATACGATGCTGAATCTTATAGGCAGGGGTTACTATCTACAATGCAGCCACAATATGATGCAGCAGTTCAAGCTGGGGATACAGCTAAACAGCAACAATTATTAAGACAGTACAATACAGATATGCTTAATTATTCTAGAAATAATGTTGGAATGCCTTGGATGTTCCAAAGAACTACTTCTTCTCCTAATACCCCATATACTTATGCTAAGGGTGGAAGGTTGACAGCCCAGGAAAGGATTATAATTCAAAGAGCTAAGGATTTCAACAGAAGAATGCTAGCAGATAATAAGCAATTCCATAAAGACATAATGGCAGCAAAGAAGCAACATGCTGATATGATTAAACATATGTCTTCATTAACTTCTGAACTAATTAAGAAAGGAATGTCATGGAAATAATAAATAAAATACAGAAGCTACAGGGCGGGGGTATTCCCGCCTTTGTTAGCTATACTAACGTTCCTCAACCGCAACCTACGGCTCCCTATGTTGAAGGAGCAATGAGCAGCAATGCAGAAGCAGATAAGAATACAATAGGAGGTATAGATAAGTCATTGATTACTGCTCTGTATAAAGAGGGTCTTATTAGCGACACTGATGCAGTGGCTGAAGAAATAGGTAATCTATTTAGTAGTCAGAACAACCCATTCAATCCAAATCAAACTGCAACAGCTTATAGAAGAACTCTTCAACTAATGGCAAGACTTAGAGAGGGCAAAACTCAATTAAAAGATGCTATAGCAGAGTCACAGAAGAACGGCTCCTTTGGTGAAATGGCAATTACTACTGACGGCAGATATTATGTAATGGGAGAGGACGGAATTACTACTAAAGCAACTCTAGAGCAAGGTGATAGAGTTCTTACTAATGCAGACCTGGCTGACCTACGAGCTAATAAATTGCCGTATGCTAATAATATATCAACTGTAATTGCTAATGGAGTCAGCATGGATAGTATTAATAAGACAGTATGGGACCTCATTGGTAAAATAGGTAAGGATAGCACTTCTAAAGAGTTCTTTAAAACTAAGAAAGGTAAAGATATAAAGGAGGGAATAGACGAATTACTAGCTGCTGGACAGGACGGAGTGTATAAAATTACAGAAAGTAATACTAACCAATCAAAGAAGGCTAGAGTAGCTCTTACTTACTTGCTGTCTACCATGCCTAATAATGCCAAGGCTTTACTAAGAGGTAAGGCTGCATTGTCTGGATTGGACCCTACTAAAGGTGCATATGAATTACTGGCTGGTATGATTTCATCTGGAATTGATTCTGACTATTCTATTAAAGTAGATTATGATAAGAATGCCACAGAGGGAGCATCTGAATCTGGCTCTAAATCTAATAAGACTATGCAGATTAAACCTATTATGTCTTATTACATGGGGGAGAATGGAGATGCTGGTAAATACATACTTAATCCCGGACAAGGTTACCGAATGGAAGCGGATGCTGTATTTTATGGTACACCACAAGGACAAGATGGTAACTTAGTTGCTAAAGGCTCATTAGAGTCATTACTAATGTCTGGAATTGGAGGTATTGTTGACAGTAATAGCATTCATTTAGGCAATCAGAAAGTCGATTCTTCTAAATTTGGGCAGGTGCTATATGACGGAACTCAACTTGCAAGGGCAGTTCTACCATACACATATGACCAAAACGGCAGTATAGCTCCAGACTTTGAACTTATGCCTAGATTCATCGAAGCTCAAAAAGAAATAGAATCCAGAGGAGCTAATATAAGTGCTGATGAAGTGCAGAGCATACTTATGAAGCATGACTTAGAAGGATATATGGTGCAAGATGCTAACGGAATACTAGTTTGGGACAAATCTAAATTCCGTCCTTTCTTAATGACTAACGTATATGCTAGCGGGGAAGACCCATGGTTTGGCAGCAAGAAAGGTGCAATTGATGTAGATAGGGCAGGGGAAGGTTATATGACTAATATCAGAAGTATGCCTAATGTTGACCCTGATGATATAGAGAACTTATTTAAAGGAACACTTGGAATGAAACCTTATGATGACATATATAAAACAGTTGCTTATATGCCACTAAGAGAGAGTGCTGGATTAGCTCTTAACGTTGCTGGCGAGAATCCTACTGTACCTGCTGACTGGGGAGATATGACAATCCTAAAGGGAAGGGCAGCTAGAGCAGCTAAATTAGACTCATTTATGACTCCAAGTACATCTAAAATATTAAATAATTGATATGAATGATATAAAGAAACCTAATGATTGGTTTGTAGCTCAATTAGAGAATCCTTCATTTACTATGGACAATTTTAGAGATGTGGGATTAACAGCTGATAATACTGGATTACTAGATAAGAATACTTACAGGAATAGTAAGTTTGTCCAAGAAATGTTTAAGGATGAGAATGGTAAGTTTAATGAAGTAGCATTTAACCAAAAGTATGATAGTGCTGCATTTACTTATCAAAAGTTTGCCAATGACCAATTCGAGGATACAATCATGGAGGACGTTGATTGGGACCCATATTCTCAATTAAAACCTAATGATGCAGAGGATAGACCTATTAATTTTAATGTTAGAAGGGTACTTAATCCTGATAGATTGAAGACTGGTGTGTCACAAATAGGACGCACAGATAGTAGAGAATGGACAGCATCAGAACTAGCACAAACACAGAAGGTATTTAACTACGAAACTGGTAAGTACGAAGACTATACTCCTAATGATAATGTTCTATTTGGCAGCCCATTAGGTTTCTTGAAATCACTTTCAGAACCTTTAGTACTTGCCCAATGGGATTCAGACGGGGAGCATAAAGACCCATACTCTGGCAGAATAGTTAAGCATAGTAAAGGTGACCTTAAATACAATGACGAAGGAACCTACTACTATGAGACACTAGCCGGAAGAGAAGCTTATGGTCGTAAGTTTAAATCTATGTTTGACAGTTTTACAGTAGACGGTTCTGCTGCTAATAAATATGACTTCTTTGATTCTGACGGACTTGATAAGTCTGTTACTGGTACTGTTATGAAGACAGTGACTTCACTAGCACCTTTATTTGTACCTTATGTGAATTTGGTATATGGAGGAGCTATGATTGGTGCTCAGTTAATGGATATACTACCCACTATTTATAAATCTACTCTAGGATTAAATGAAGACACTCCTACAGCTAACCTAATACAAGGTATAGGTAGAACATTTAAAGGCTCTAAATCAGAATACTCTCAAGGTAAATTGATGTCAGCAGAGAATTTCTTTGATTTAGTAACCGATGTGGCATTACAGTGGGGACAGCAAAGAACTATCTTCAAAGGCATGAATGCATTACTAGGTACAGATAAGAAGTACAAAGCTGCAATGCAAGCTGCTGATTTGGAATCAACTAGATTACTGGCTTCTAATCCTGATAAATATAAAGGAGCCATAGGCAGCTTGTATGAGATGAATAGGCTTAAAGGTACAAAAGCGTTTGAGACTATTCTTAAAAGAAATAACAGAATGGCAGCTAATACAGCTCTAGGTTATATGGCTATGATGCAAGGTCTTAAGACTTTTGAAGATGCTATAGAGCAAGGAGCTGATAGAGCAGAAGCAGCAGCTATAGCATGGGGAGCAGTAGCTGGCATGTATGCAATTGATAGAACTGGACTTGGTGAATTATTCTTCCCAGAGCTTAAAGGAGACGCTCTCACTTACAGAAAGGCTATCTCACAAGTAACTGGAGAAATTAATAAGGGGCTGGGCCAACTTGCTACTAGTAACATGCCTAAGCCTAACAAGCTGGCTAAAATGTTTAATACTGCTAAACAATATTCTTCTAATTATTGGTCTGACATCAGAAATCATACTACAGGATTCATAGGTAAGGCTATAGGTGAAGGTCTGGAAGAAATGTCTGAAGAATTAGTAGTTGACTTATCGAAAGCCACATTTAACTGGGCTCAAGAAATGGGTTACACTAAGAGTAAACAGAAACTTGATGCTTGGGAGAATGCAGCCGAAAAATATGGTATGAACTTCTTCGGAGGAGCTCTTGGTGGTGCTATCTTCTATGGTGTAGATATTGCACAGAATAGGAAGGCCACTAATGAACAAACTAACCAAGAACTTATCTACCTTATTAGAAATGGCAGAACTAGCGAGTTAATGGAAGAATTAAATGACATGCGGAGAAAGGGCAAGCTTGGTAATAAGAATCTATCTGCTACTAAGACAGAAGACACAGACCAAGGCACAATATGGACCTCTCCTACTACTCCTAGTGATAATCAAAATGAAGCAGTCTATACCATGACTAAGAATTACCTACAGCATCTTGACGCTGTTATTAATCAAGAGGGATTAAACTTCTCTGATGAACAGCTCCTTGACAAAATGGTAATGGGAGACATTAGGATGAAAGCTCTAGCTAGCTTTGAAGTATCAGACGGGCAGAAGTTCGGTAGAGCTATAGAGAATGGATATAATGGCAAAATGCTTCAGGATTTTAATAGTTTAGTTTCCGACATTGTAGAAGTTCGTAGAAAGATAGCCGCATTAGAGTCTAATACACAAGACACTGGAACAGAAAGTAAGAAGAGTATTACCTATGCTGACGACTTACAAAGGTTAAGACAAGAGAAGGCTGACCTTGATTTGAAGAAACAGAAATTCTTAGACGGAACATTCTCTGAATACTACACTGGACAAATGCTGTTCGCTATTGATAATAGTGTAAATGCATTCTTCTATGCACCAACATTTAGGGATTTTGTTGAGTTTAAATCAGGACAAAGATTCCAAGATATGGCTCCTGAACAAGTTAAAGGTTACGAGTCTGATTATGCATCTTATAAACAGCAAGACAAGATGCAAGCTCTTGATACAGCCTATGGTATATTTAAGAAGCTTAATAAAGATTTCTCTACTAAACTTGAAGAAGGCACAGTAACTTACGATGATTATTATAAGTTCAAAGCATGGGCATATAATAATCTAATCGATTTAAGAGCCACTGTTGACAAGTTAGATGTGCCAGAAGGTGCTGATGCTGAACAGGTACTTATTTCTAAATTAGGAAGAGACAAGAATATTAGACCAGTACTAAACAAGAAGTTCGTAAGAGAAAGATTCTCTCCTATTGAAGGCGAATCTGAAGTTGATGCAGACTCAAGGAGACAAGCTATTGAAGTTCAGAATCTAGAAGTAATCAGAAGAGTGCAAGCTGTAATACAACGAGCTATGCAGTTTGGATTTATGGATGCTGATACCAAGGAGATTCTATTAAGTGTACTTGGAGACAAAATCTCTAATGAAGCAGCATTTGATGTAGTGCTAAAAGCTATTGCAAATGATGTACCAGTTTTAGATATAGACGGGAACAGAATACCACATCCTATATATGATGCCTTATTAGAAACATTAAAAGACATAGACGGTAATAATTTGGATACTGTTATAGACAATATTCATAATATTCTTCATTCTGATGTACATAGAAAGAGACTTGTTTATGACACTTTAGACTTCATGGACAACAATGGGGACGTGTACCCTTCGGAAGACGCTCCTGTAGTAATGGAGAAAGTCGAAGAGAGAATAAATAATTTCGAGAAGACATTTGTACAAGCAGCTAAGGATATGGAAAGTCTTGTAATGTCTAATCCTACTAATGCTACTATAGCTCAATTAAGGAAGGATGTTTTACAAATCAAAACTAGTCCAGTATATGATTTCCTTGACCAACTTACTAATACTGTATATGGAAGCAAACTCACTATCTTTGACTTACTAAGAGATGAGAATAGAAGACTAGAGAACGCCCCTTCTGTATCTGACTACGTATTGGACGGTAATAAGGAGAAGGAAATAGACCAAGCATTCAAAATCATAGACATGCTTAGTGCTGTTATTGATGCCAGTTCTACTACTGATTTAGACATCAATAATCCATTTGGACACAATGCTACTATGAATTACTTCTTAGAAACCTACTTCCCAAAGGAAGAGAAATATGGGATTATTAGAGGTGATATAGCTGCAATCATGAAAGAGGAGTTGGCATTAATAACTAGGCAACTCACATTCTTGAAAGAGTTGTCCAGAATGAATGCTGTTAATCAGTTCAGCAAACATGGTAGAACAGGTCAACAAATATCTAAATTGACAGCTAATATATTAAAGGGTAAGGATAGATACCAGTTCCTAAAAGAACTTAAGTATAAAGGCATGCAGCTATTTAAAGATATAGATACTATGCCAACCCCTACTCTTGATGATATTGACAATGTTAGCTATGACAATCCGCTTATCTCTAAGGAACTTAGTTCATTGCAGAACAAACTGTATGACAACTTCCAGGAGATAGTGCGAACTACTGGAGATTCTCCACAAGTTATATTGAAGGACCTATTCTCTGATGTAAGAAATCAATTCAACATTAATAATTTGGTAGAGCAAAGAAACACCAAATTTAGCCCGGAGACTAAATCTTTAGAGGATTATGATGTTTATATGCTATTACATGCAATGATAGCTTTTAAGAAGTCAGATTTTGATTATTACTTAAGAGAATCCCTTGTTGAGACAGATGCTAATTATGCCCCTTTATATTCACAAGAATATGCTGCATATCTGGCTACAGCTATGGCAGTTAATCCAGATATAATGAATGCTGCTGTTAATAATATAGATACTCCTAAAGGAACTTATGGTAGTGAGTTAATACGATACTGGAACACTGTAATGGTAGACGGTATTGGTGGTGCTGGTAAGACAGCTGTTATTGCTAAGTTAATTCAGAACATTGTTAAGAAGTACTATCCTGATGCAGAGATATGGAAGGTAGGTCCAACTAAACAACAAGTAGATAATCTAGTGTCTTCTTTAGGAAGTGAAGGTAAAGCGTTTACTATAGAGGATTTAATGAGTCATGTATTGGGAGAATCTAATTATGCAGAGCTGTCTAATGATATATTACATAATAATAAGGAGTCTAAGCAGTTCACAATAGAAGAACTTGGCCCAATTACATCGCCTGGTGGAACAGTAATGGAATCTTATAGAGCTGCCATTATCAATGAAGATATAGAGTATAACGATGTTCAAACTCCAAGGCTTGTATTTATTGATGAGGCTACCTGGGTAAATAGCCTTTATATGCAACATTTGTCTAATTGGGCACATAAGAACAATGTAACTATTGTTCCACTAGGAGACTTAAATCAGAATGGATATGAGAATCCTACCATCAGTGTCTATAATGTTAAGTCATCTGAATCTTTAATGGTCAGAACTCCTAAGCTGGATATTAGCTTACGTATTACTAATACTCAACAGAATGATAATAATACTACGGTAAATGCGGCTTTGAGTGTGTTGACATTTACTCCAGAACAAATGGCTGATTCAGAGAGTCAAGCTAATGCTGTTAATAATGTCAAAGATACAATAAGTAACATGATGGAGTTACATTATTATCAAGACGGAGACAATATCCTTAATGGAAGTAAATTTGTCACTGCTATTACCGAAGACGACGTTAGACAAATACTAGAAAGGGACGGAGAAGTTGGATATGTGTATGATGATGAGAATACTCCTACTTACAAAATGCTAACCAATATGGCAGATAGTAGGATTATTATGCGTACTCCTAAATCAGTTCAAGGTTCTGAGTTTAAACATGCTATAATTGATGTAAACTTCAGTAAGTATAATACAAATACAGTCTCTGGACTTATTGATTATATGAAGTCATTTTATACTATGATGTCTCGTTCTAAGGACGGAGCTTATTTTATTAATAGCAACATGGGAACTATTATCAAAGAAGCTAATTTACGTCAAGATGAATATACATCTACTACTTCTGACCCTTCTGCTGTGATAGATAGATTCAAGGCAATTAGAATGGCTGCATTTAATGCCGAATTAGAGGGATATACTCCTTCTAGGAAAGCACAGGAGCCACCTATACCTAAACCTGCTCCAGTTAATCCAGAAGAAGCTCCGGAGCCAGTAAAATCTACTGATATACCAGAGCCTACTCCTACAACTAAAGAGAAACCTAAGGAGGTACAAGCTCCTACATTTATACCGCCTAGCAGAACTATGACTGGCACTAATGAGCTTGAAAATGAGTTCTTAGCAGATATAGAGGGCAAAGGAGAAGAATCTGTTATAGATGAACCATTACTAAGTGAACCTCTTTCTGGAATTAGAGCATACGGTTGGTACATGAGATACGGTATGGCAGAAACTTCCGATGGTAAATTTACTAGAGTGGTAAGGAATGATGTAGTTGATGATTTGAATGTCTTCACTAGAAGTAATGTAGAGTACGATACTAATACATTACAACCTGCCAAGGATATGTTAGTAGACGTTAGAAACTACCTAGCATTTGGCGAGAAGTTTGATGCTGATTTCATTCAGAAACTAAGTGATAATGGCTATAAATACTTAGCTGGATTGGGTGCAGAAGTTTGGAATAATGGTACGTTCAATCTAGAAATCAGGAAAGATGATACTAACGAAGAAGGTACTGATAAAGCTAGAGACAAACAGGGTTATGACTCTACTAAAGTAGAACCTGTTGCGTTCAATATAGTATATAGAATACCTATGGAGAAAGGTAATGATTTACAATTCACTATAGGTAAATTAACCAATCCTGACACTTGGCAGAAATGGAACAATAGTAACGGCAAAGATGCTGATATTGCTGCTAGAATTAATAAGTACAAGAAGTGGTATAAGAATATGCAGAAGGAAATCTTAGATAATCCTAGTACTGTTAAATATCTTGGAATTGATGAAAGTGATATATCATTCTCTGCTGCGACTAGACTTAAGAAAGTTCCAGACCAAACTTGGAACTTGGATAAGGTTAGAGAAGCATTTCCTAATGCCATTATTAGTCCGATGTATCTTTATGCAGGACATGGTGGAGTAGCTATGGTAGATAAGTCTGTAAGAGGTAAAGGTGTAGTATTTGCCACTTCTAACAAACATCTTAAAATTGACGGAGAGAAAGTAACCGAATCTAATCTTGCAGAGATGTATCTAAGAATGCAGAAGAAGCGTAAAGCCGCGCTAGATGAAGCTAAATCTAGAGGTCTTAGTGATAAGGATGCTCAAGCTGAAGTAGCTAAGACGGTACCACCACTTATAAGAATGATAGTAGCTAATTCCAATGGAACCTTTATTGATAATTACTTTAGACTGTCTTTTAATGATTTAGTTCATACTGCTGATGACGGTAAAACTAAATTAGACAAGAATCAAGTAAAGGAATATTTAGGAACATTTGGAAGTAATACTACTGCTGCTAGAATGCTAGTAAGTATGTGGAATTACAGGTCTGGATTAAAGAACTTCATTAAGGCTTATGACACTTACAGACAGGCTAATAACCTTGATGATGTTAGAGGTACTTCTGAAGTTAATGAGTTTAATAGACTAATCGACCAATCTACTGTGGATGGACAGAAGAGAGTTCCTTGGGATTCTTCTATTTATAATGGGTTTATGTTTAGACTTACATACGCAGATGCTATCAAGACTAATGCTCCTGGTATGGTAGTAAGACCTATAAATTTAAGTAGAAACGAATGGCAAACATTTGACTCTAACGGTAAAGTTCCTAGAACTCTTACATACGGTGTTTACATAGACCCTAAAGTAGCTCAAGCTCAACTATCTATATTGGATAATCTATTTAGTATATTAGAAGAGTATATTTCATTACCAGGTAATCCGAACTTCACCATAGCTACTAACGGCAGAGATATGGACAATATCTTAGCACAGTTAATAGCTGACGACGGAGCCATAGAATTAACTGACGGTAAGAATACTTATAAACATGCAGCATCTAATATAGGTGGAATGGGTGGTTCATTCAAAATGGTTGGATTATTATCATCAGTTTACAAACTATTCTCCGCTGGTAAGAAATCAGATGAAAGTTATGTATTCCGAGCTAAGGCTAGAGACGGTAAAATGAAGGAAACTAGGCTAGAGGAGTTATCATTTAACATAGTTAGAGCAGTTAGAGATGCAGGTAGAGATAACTACTTCTCTGTACTAAACAATATGTTTAATGTGATATTCCATGGCACTCCAACTATTAAAGAGGGAGCTGCAACTACTACATATGCTCCATTTATAAATGGAATATATTATACTCCTAGAACTCCTACTTCACATGATAGCAGACCTTCAGATTTCTATCCAACTAGAAATAATGATAATCAATTCTATATTGATACTGCTATAGAAAGTCCTAACTTTGAAATAACCATTGACCCTACTGTATTATCAGAGAGACAATTTAATAAAGGAGTTCCACATAACAGACAGTCAGAGTTTGATAATAACATTACGTTAATTGCTAATGGAGTATCCAGTGCTTTTACTGGCTATACCTCAATAGACCAAATCCTTAATGATGCACGCAATGAATATCTAGAGAAAGGTGATATTGCATTAGATGAAATATTAAAAGGAGTAGCAACTAAGGTAAATACTAGTCTTACTAATGACATAAATAACAGACAGCTATTAATTAATAATGACCCTGTAATTCATCTAGATATGACTGTTGATGTTAACAACATGCCAGTCATTAATAAGGTATATACTCTATTACAGGAAATAAATGTTAAGAGTCCGTCTGTACTACCCAAAACTAAAGACGGAGAGATTGATACTACGGGTATTCAAAATGTTGATTATAGTAGTGGTAATTTACAAGATTTTACAGTATATTTGCAAGGTGGACAAACAATTAAAGGAAGCATTATTGGAAGTGAAGTTAATATAGTTGATACAGTGATGTATGAAGTTCCATTTGACCCTAATAGAGAACAGAAACTCAAGATATTCGAAGATACCATTGGAGACCATGAGAATCTTAGGGAGACCGAAATCATGACTGTTATCCAAGAATTGAGAGCTACTACCTCTCTTACTCCGGAAGCTGCTGATGCACTTCTTGATAAGATAAGATTAGTGGACAATCACTTCGAAGGTTACTTGACTGATGAGCAACTTGACGACCCTGACATATTAGATGTTATGGAATATATTAACAGTCTTGCTAATAATAAGCAAATAATTGATAGTCAGAACTGTAAATTAAATATATAAGAATAATGGCATGTACTAACTTTGACATAGGACTACATAGGATTGATGCCGAAAGTGTCCTTAGAGGAACAGTACTTAAGTTTAGAAAGGCTGAACCATTGTCTACTACAGACTTTGTTCAGCATTTCTTTACTAACTTGAAAGGTACTAACCTATTCAACCTAGAAAGCGAGGCAGAGTATGTCTCGCTTTCTAAGGTTTTTGAAGATTATATTAAAACATCAAGAATACTTAAAGATACACAGAAAGAACAGCTGTTAGCTGAATATGCACAACCTCTAGGTCAGAATTTTGGACTTTCTCCTGAAGCAACTACAATTGAAGTAGCTGATAAAGACCTTATCATTCCGGATGCTCCAGAGAATATCAATAATGAGGTTTCCAACTCGGAGAAGAGAATACTTACTCCGTCTCTGAATGATACGTATGGCTCTGCTACAGTAGTAAAAGAGTACATGCTAAATCAATTCAGATATAATATAATTGAATCGTCTTTAGTTAATTTTACTGATGGTAAATTAATCAAGACTACTGATGATTTGAACATATATATTGCTAAATATAAGAATACTATGTTCAAGAACTTAGTCGATTATATTAAAATGACTAATGAAGAAGATGGAATTACTACAGATTTCAATATGCCTAATGCTATCTACATAGATGGAACTCCAGATGTAGAAGGTATGCAGAAAGTTCTTAGACTAGCTGATGAGTTGTTTAAGGATATGCCTAGGTCTAAACTAGACAATGCATATGTCTCAAGAAAGCAGAAGTTCGGAGACCTGTATAAGAATCAAATGCTCATTGATGCGTTTAATGCTTGGGCTGTACTGTCAAATGGTAATTTTGATACTATTCTTAAGAATCTATTCGGAAAGAATATGGAGATTAAGAACAAAGGATATATTGGAATAGAGATTCCCGTATCAGTTAATAAATATCAATTTAGAGCTGGTTCTAACATGGTTAAAACCTGGAGAACTAATGAGAACGTGGATGCAATATCTGAAATAGGTAATGTGTCTAGGTTACTTATTGAGCAAACTCCTGTGCTTAATTTTACCACTGGAGAGCAAATAAGGGACAATTACCTTACACTTAAACAGTTCTTGCATTCAATGAATAAGCTTAAAGACGAAGCGAACTTTCTATATTTTGGAGACAGACTGCAAGAATTAGTTATTAACTTCCATTCAGCTCCTAATTATTACTTGAAGAGGATTCTTGAAGAAATTATTAACAATGGGGGAGGTTCTAGAATATTTCAAATAAATGATTTGAATGTATTTAAATCTATTTATGAGAAGTTCTATAATGATAGCAGAGCTAACTCTCTATATAACATTATTAATAACGATTACAAGCAATCCAAAGCTATAACCACCTATGATTTGCTTGATTCAATATCTGGAGTTGTAGATAGAACTAATAATGCTAAGTATATTCAGTATGCCATGAATCAAGACACAAATGACCTAGATTCTATGGAAATTAAACAAACTAATGTCAACAGACGTAAAATCCAGAGAGAGAATGATATTGATATTAGTAATGAATTACGTGGCAACAGACAAGAACTACTTGACAAGTGGGGAGTAGAAGTACATAACGCTACTCTGGGAGACATCTCATTTAAATTACCTTATAATGGCGACACTATTATTCTTATATATAATAGGGCTGCTATTGGTAGTAAAGGTCAAAAGAAACTTGAGTTAAGTCCTTCTGATAAGGTTAAATATGGTTCATTAGATACTATATTAAAAGAGCCTTCATTTACTACACTAAAAGCAATCTATGAAGAGAATAACCCTCAAACTATAACTCCACAGGAGAGACTATATGTATCTTTAGTAGAGTTTATGGATGATTTCATTAATACTAGATTCCTAAATGGCAACATAGATTTACTGGCGGCATTTAAGAATGTAAAAGAAGCAGACAATCTAAAATATCTAACAGAGAACTTAATGTCTCTAGCTAATAGTTCTGCATTTGTAAATACAGTATATAATGAGTTCGAGACTAACAATCCAGACAACCTAGACCTGTATTCATTTATTAAGACCCTTAAATATTATACTGATAAAGTTGATGAGGATAGTCCAGAAGCTAGATTCTACTACGACAAGTCATCTAACTCATTAAAAGCTATTGATGGTGCTTTAATTAACACTTTGAATGATTTAGTAGCAGCAGAGCAAATAGTAACTGGAGAAATATTTAAATCTGTTATTAAGAACGCTGAAGGTAATAATATTCCTAATAGTAGGATTGCTAATTTAGCTGGATTGACTAGAAGATACGTCACAAGAACCATTATAGAGAATCCGAACTCTTCTTTAAAGAATACATTATTTGGATTAAATCCAGGTATGCTTAGAGGTACATCAATTAAAACCGATGTTGTTAGTAGAACTGGAGTTAAGAAGAGTGCTACTAGTTTCTCTGTAGCAGAGATTGGATATTCTTCAATATTATATGACTTCTATGCTAATCTATTAAGGAAGGTTGACAAAGGACAATCTAAGACTATTAATGTTCAACCTACTGTATATTCTGATAAGGGAACATTCGTAATGTGGACCTTAACTGCCGACGGAATCAAACTTGTTGACGAGAATGGAGAAGAGTTTACTATTGACTTACTTAATTCATCAATTTCCGATTTAAACAAAGCTATTAGGTCTACTGTTGGTTCTTACTATAAGAACACATTTAATAATGTGCTTAATGACTATAGAAATGTATATAGAGGAAGTCTTGATACATTCTTGCAGAGACTACAAGAGAATGGACTAACAGATGCTTATAATAGCATAGTTGGTAAGCAAGCAGCAGTGGATGCAGAGAATGCTAAAATAGAAGCACATAATGCTAAATTGGCAGAAGAAGTTGCTAAACAACAAGCATTAGCTGATGCGGCATTGCAGGCTGGAGATTATATGGAAATTGATGCAATTAATAACTATATATTAACAGAATTACAGCCTAAGGAACCTATTGACTTAGTAGATAAAATGACATTTAAAGACTTTCAAGCAATATTGTCAGTAACTACTAAAGGAGAATACGGTGATATGTCTTATCGAAATGGAGTCCCTAATATTGATAATGTACATGTTAATAAGGGAGGTTCGTTTGTCCTAAATGGAAACAAGAAAGGCGGACTGTCTCCAAATGCTTTATTGAATTTTAATGCTAATGAGTTATATGCTAAGGAAGATGTATATAATAAAATGTTCTTGAGAGAGAAGAAGAAGTTTGTCAAAGATATGATTGATAATAATATGACATTCCCTCTTAGATACGCTAACGGTAGAGTAAACTCTGTTTTAAATAAGGCATTAAATACTCTTATTCCTACTGATAAGGCATCATGGATAAACAATGATACTCAAGAATTAATACTAGCTAAGCAAGGAGACAAGGTACTTAGTAGGTTGTCTGACTTAGATAGTACATGGTTAAGAAATGATGAAGATATTACTCTAAATCCTATTCTCGAAAGGTACTTCTTAGCTGACTTTCTAACTTCAGAGAACTTGCGATTAGTCACTACAGGTAGTAGTATAGCACATCCTAATAAAGCTAAATATGGTAAAGTTAATCCTGTGTCATTTAATGGTATAGAGTTAGAGCAATCTTCTAGAGAACTTGCAGAATTAAAGAGAAATGTAATTATACCAGGTACACTACAGTATTTCCAACAAAACAGCTTGCTAGGTATTCCTAAGACATACAGATTGGCTATTATGAGTGACGTTGCAGCATTTGTGTACAACTTTAAAGGTGAAACATCTACTGTAGATGCACATGACGGTTCTGCGTTCTGTAATCCTATTATGTCTTATTTAGAGAACTTCTCATTACAGGATTCTGCTGTAGGTGATGACAAAAAGCCTATTGGACATGACTTTAATGGGGATTATGGTACTGCTTCTTTGTTGAAACTTGCTACATTCTCTACATATAACGAAAGGATGAGAAACTCTATGAAATCTGACATTAGTCTATATAATATGTTTAGAAAGATGTCTGATTTCAAATGGAATCAGTCTACAAACCAGTTCGACAGAGCTTATGAAGGAATAGACCTTACTAAGAACATATTCGGAAACACTATGGAGCTTAAAGATGTTACTGGTGGTGAAAGAATATTCTACAGGGACGGTAACAATCATTATGAGATATTAGGTCTTGATAGAGTAGGTGACGGATTATATAATATTAGAACTCAAGCAGTTAATGAATATGGTAATCCAGTTAAAGCTGTAGGAGACGCTAATGTAATGGTTCAGTTAAATGTTCCTATTAATTCATTATTTGAATTACATGCAGCATTAGGTGGAGTATATAGTGAATCTCTTAGAAATGGAGAACTTGCTTACAGTGATGCCTCTTTAGCCGTTACTGCTAATTATGCTAACAATGTAGGTTGGTATAGACCTAATGGAGAGATACCTTCTCAACGTAATACTATCCAGCCGCTTAAACATAAGATGATTGCTTATTTGGTTAATAAGTCTGCAATTAAAGTAGGAGCTCAAAATATAAATGGAGATAGTTCTTGGTTTGATAACAGTCCTTTAATGGAAATGGAATTTAATACTGAAGGTCTTGGTATTCAAATGGATGCAGACCATGTAGTAACTGACCCAGAACATCAGTCCACAATGACAGAGTTCTCACAGGTAATATCTGCATTGGAAGCTATGGGATTCACTCACAGTATGGCTAAAATGGCATACAAGGACTTAGGTAGAGTGGCATTATCATCAATAGGTGGCATTAGAGATGCGGTATATACATTAGTTGGGATTAAACCTACTGACAATCCCGATGTTAAATCTGATATTTATGAGATAGTAGGTAAAGCTATTATTAAGGAGCTTAATAAGGACGGAGATGAACTTGGTACTGCTAAGACTATTATTGAGAAAGCTAAAGTAGAGTTTGCATTAGATAGAAAGAATAATAATTCTCATGGAACTGATGTATATAAAATACCGTACAGTGACCCTTCTATCTTTGGCAAAACTTTATCTTCATTTACATCTAATATCAATAAAACTGCTATTAAGAGGAAGTTCCCAGGTATGGGTGCAGTTATGGCTCCCGCATATAATATAGTACAACAATTCCGCATAGGAGGTACTAATTATAAATATGATGATATTTACAGGATTGCTTCCGAACAAGGAATGACTCCCGATGAATATTTACAAAGCGAGCAAGCTAAAATAGAGGCACAGCCAGCATCTACTATAGATAGATTACTTCCTGGAGACAGAATCAAATTGCCTATTCAAGAAGTAGCATCAGTAGTGGCTAGAATTAGCCAAAATGCATTAGACAAGCAAATAGCTCTTGATTTGGCTGTTAAGAGAACTCTGACAGAACTTGAGAAAGCACAGAATGGAGACGGGGAAGGCGTAGAGATAGCTAAAGCACAGGATAATTATGACAAAGCTGTGTCTGCACAAGCTAAGAATCAAGCCAATTCTTTAATGACTGTAGACCAATATCTAGCTGATAGAGGTTGGAGTATAGAGGGTAGTTACGTACCAGTATATGTAAATGATTTTGATACGTATAACTTAGTAAAAGCTAATTTCTCTCAATTCTATACTGATATTACTAGACCTACAGACTTAAAGCCAGCAGAGATTTATTGGGAAGATATGACCGGTATGAGACATAGCATATTTGATATGCCAGCTATACAAAGGTCATTCAGTGAAAGAACTAAGTATGACGGAGGTAAACTTCCTAAAGCTTTAGATTCTGAAATACAAGCACAAATACAAGCAACATTTACGTTACTGGACAACGGATATATGCCTGTAACTGGTATTCAGAAAGCAGAGTACTTAGCAGACCCAGTCGCATTCAGTGATAAATATGCAGCCAATGGCTATATTAGGGATTTAGGCAATGGAGATATTGCTATTCCTATTCAGAATTTAGTTAATAATCCTGCTGAACTTTCTATTAGTAAACTATATGTAGACCAGTTTAACTTAGGACCTAATGATAGTATTAATGATGTACTTACACAAGGATATCAGTTCTTCGTTAATAGGTATGATAAATATCACGCTCCTAAAATTAAATGGTATGATATGATGTTTACTAGAGCTAATGGTAAACATGTGTATGTTGCACTCGGAGAAACTCCTTCTCTAATGGAACATCTATCAGTTAATAAAGCACTTACTGAATCTGATTTCGTTAGAGTTGGTAATAGTGTTATGAGGGTAGATGAAAATGGCGAGAAGATGTACGAGGCTGGATTCTATGATGAAAGTGGAGAGTATCATGAAGTAGTAACATCTTACAATGCATTAGGTAATAACACTACTGAAGAAGTATTAGTAGCTAAGACTCCTGATAGTGTAATTGATATTTACGGAATGGATAGCTTTGATTCTGTTAAAATTAACCAATATACTAAGAATAAGGAAATGATGCAACGAGTAATTGAAGCAGGTTCTGAAAGAAATGACAGATTGCTTAAATTACTATTTGATACTTATAAAGAGAACGAAGGAGAAGAGTTTAGCGTATCTAGGTTGGCTTATCAATTAGACGGAATAGAGAAGAATCAAAAGATTATAGATGCCAAGAAGAAGTTTGTATCATTCCAGAAATCACTTGAATTTACAGTAGCTCGTATTCCTGCACAGACAATGCAGTCATTTATGAAGATGAAAGCTGTGGCATTTAATGATTCTGATAAGAATGTGGTACATGTATCTCACTGGCAGACATGGTTGCAGGGTTCTGACTATGATATTGACAAGGCTTATATTATGGGTTATGATTTTGATACCAGCGGACATTATGTAGGTTGGTCTCCGTATTTTAATTTTAACAGTATTGAGTCACTCAAAGCATCAGAAATGCTACCTACTCCTAATGGCAAGTTATACGCATACGGAAGTGGTGGAGTAGACATTACTAACTATCTAAACCAACTTAATAAGGAGAATTTCTATAATCCAGAATCTGTCCCAGTAATAGCAGAGATGCTTAACGCTATTGACGATGCTAGAATATTAACATATTCAGGGGAAGTTGATACCGATAATGCTAATTTCATTCTTAATAGAATTAACAATCATACTATGTATATGACTGAAGAATTTGATGAGAATGGAAAGAAGGCTAGAAACGGGAGACAAAAGATTAGAAGAAGCAACTTACTTCCTGCATTTAGAAACTCTGTATCATCTAAAATTAGCAATATTATCCAGAATTTGAAGAATATGAACCAGGCTTACTCTCCTATTGAAATGGGAGACCCACAAAGGACAGCTAAGGAATCAGCATCTGGACAAGAAGCTAATAAGATTACCATGACATCACCTTCATCCAAATGGGTAATGCAGATGCAGAATATGGACGGTAAACAGGTAATTGGTATTGCAGCTGTAGGTGAGAAAGTATTCTTTGCCAACTGTTACTATTTCAATGAAGGTGTTAGAAATGGAGACCAGGATTGGTTAGACAACATGTTCTTCTCCACTAGATTTGAAGGCATTCAGACAATGTTAAGTGAGAATGGCAAACCTATAACAGTACCTACTCTAAGAAACATAATGGCTAACGTTAACTTCGATGATTTGGCAGTTAAGAAAGATTATTGGAGAAATTTAATAGTTAGAGCCGTAGAACAGCAATTGTCACCGGAGGATGTAGCTAGAGTAGTTCAAGAGCAATTAGGTATGCAACCAGACCAGTCATTAGTAATTTCTGCATTACTGTCAGCTGCTACTGATAACGCTAAAGAGTTGATTCTTTCTAAAATTAATGCAGGTCCTAATCTAGCTGGCATGTACTTACATATGATTATGTTAGGATTTAGTTTCAATGATATTGCTAAATTCATGACAAGCCCGACAGTACAGACTGTAAATGATTTGATGAAGGTAAATGTATTTGATGAATATCATGACCATGCATCAGTAGACTCTGTAGTTAGAGCATTAGAAGAAGGTCCTAATATTAGAAACTACTTCGATTCTACTTCTTTAGGTAACTTCTTCAAAAGAGTGCAAGAGAAACTACTTGACTCTGGAGAGGAAGCGTTCGATAAGAGAGGTAATTGGATTCAAGCTATCAAAGATAGGTTTGCAGAAGGTGATTCTATTGATGATATATTCCCAGCTGTATCTTATAGAGAACACAGATTCTTGGAAGAATATAAGTATCTACAGAAGATGAGAAATAGGTTGGACATGGACAGATTTGCCGAATTTAAGAAGGTAAATAGAAGTGCTAGAGAGACAGAACTATTAGGAAGATTCTACGGACTAAACCAAGGTATGCCTACAGATTTAGGAGGTAAGATGTCCAGGTTAAATACATATGAGTCTGCAATTACTAGCAGAGAGCAACTATATAAAGATGACAAATATGAGAAAGGTTATAACCCGGAAGTAGTTATTAAGAACATCCTGAATGATAAGCCTTATCTATCCGAAGAGCAAGTAAGAGCTGTAGTCAACGATGCTGTTGCACAAGGTATTACTAATGGAGGATTTAGTATGAGGAAATTCCTTGACCCAATGAACTCTGGTTATAAGAAGTCAACCATAGCTTACTATAATCTAATAAAGGGAACTTGGAATATATTCGACATGATTGATAAAATTCCTCACTTTAAGGCATTGTTCGAAGTATATAACCTTACTGATACAACTGATGTAAATATCAGTACCAAATTCAATCTAGTAAATTCCTATAGAGAAGCTCTTATTAAAGAGAATCCTACATATGGTAGAGCTGTTACTAAAGAGCAACTAAATGCACTCGGTGAGCATGTAGACGATGTACTAATCACTGGCTGGCTGGCTAAACGCAACATTACCTTCAGAATGGATGAAGGTCAGAAGTATATCGGAAATGATATGACTCTGCATGATATTAAAGAAGGAGGCGAGGTATTTAATTTGGCTACTAATGATGGAATTGCTAACTTTAAACTCTGGATGGAAAGAACAGTTATTCCGGAACTTCATAACGGAATGGTTGGAGATAAGAGGGTTCGCTCCTTATTAATCAACCAGTTTGTGCAAGGATTAAGTAGGAACAGACGTACTGACCCATTTACTAGAGGTAATACTACATATATGAAATTACCTATTGATATGATGAACGTAAGAACTGAATCAGACCAGGCAATGTTTAGTAGATACCAGAAAGATTTTGCAGCACTGAAGAGAATTAATCTGCAAGGATTACCTCTTACTGACTGGTTCTTCTTATATAACTTAGTTGTTAATAAGAATAAGTACGGTGCTGACAGACTTACTACTTTACTGAACACATTTGATAAGACTGATGTTAGTGACTTACTAATAGAGTATCAAAAGTATGTAGGACAATCAGACTATGATTTAGATGTTACCATGGATACATTCTCATTAGAAGATGCACTTATTAGAATGGCTCCTATTATTAGTGAAAGTGCTAAGGGTAGAGCTAGAGATAAGTATATTAGAATGAGAAATGAAGAAACAGGTCGTCTTGAACTATATGAAAGGGACGGAGAAGACTACTATGAAGTAAATGACATCCCAGACCCAAGTAATATAGACATGCGAAGACTATATGATGATTACTTCGTTATTAGAACTCCAAATCAGAATGCTAAAATGAAAGAGTTAGTCCTTAGTAGGAATGATTCTATGGAGAATATAGTTAATAAGATTAAGAGCTTAATGGAGCGTAATACTATACAAATAAGAATTAATTGTTAACATGAGTTGTACAGTAGAATTTTTAGTACATTCTAACGAGGGAGTCCCTAGCTTGTTTAAGCTAGAGGTTCCTGACGTTAGTGAAATGTCTTTAGAAGATGCAATAGGAGCATTAATGGGAAATGTAGAGAGTTATAATGATTTTATTAATGCAGTAAATTCAGGAGGATTTCCTATCACAGCTTTGGATTCTAAGAATCTTGGCAAGGACGGACTACCAATTGGTAATTATAATTTAAATACAATTAAAAATGAGTTCCCAACTCCAAATATTACCTACTTAGTAGACAAGTTGCAAGGGGAAGGTGAGGACTTAAATAGGAATAATATACTACTTACTAATGCTAGATTTAGCCTTGCTTGGAATACCAATTATGGTATATTTAGAGACACTAGTGGCAGTTTGGCAGTTATTAAGCCTAAAGAAGAATATATAGAGACCTATCTAAAGCAAAGATATGTGAATACAGTATTAGATAAGGCTCCTAAAGAACAAGTTCAGGAAGTAAACAAGAATATAGAGTCTGCGTTAAAGATGCTAGCTGCAAGTAATGATACTTCATCCAGAGTGCAGACTATCATGAAATATATAGGGTATGACTTTAACACCAATAGTATTCATGGTAATGTTATACCTGCTTTTGTGAATTACTTCTATACTAGTGCTACTTTCAATGATGCATTATATAAGAATGGGCTTGTTAGTAAATTTAATGAGCTGTTTAATCAAATAATAGGCACTCCTACTACTGAAATTCCTTCTTATTCAGATACTACAGTTCAAGCACTAGTAGATAGAGCAGAAGTATCTGGGAACTACTTACGTATATCTAAGAAAGATATGCAAGACTTTATGGATGCTTATAGCTACGGAGAACTGTCTGATGAATCTATAGTATCTACTATACAAGACTTGAATAATAAAATTGACAATGAGAAGTTCTTAGACATTGCATTTATAAGTGATGGGGGAATATTATTAAGAAATACGTTTAAGCAACCGGAGTTTGACAAGACTATAGTTAACACAGAATACTCTGGAGAGTTAATAGAGCCTATTGAAACTGTAGGGGGTTATAACATCGCTAAATATAATGACAGATATTATATAGACAGTAGGATTGTTACAACTTCAGACGGGCTGAAAGGAGCAGGAGTAGATAATCTCAAATATGCTAGAAGTATTGCCAATAAACTATTAGACAGGCCTATAGATTTGAAATCGGTTACTAGTAAACTCAAAAATGGAAGTTTAGCAATACAAAGTTATCAATCCTTACAAATTGGAGACAGATTCTCCGTTTTGGATATAGAACTAAATGATAATATAAAGCTATACAATGACAAGGATTTAGTCAAAAGTATTACGTTTAACAACTTCATGTCAGAGCTTAATAAGAAGCCCCAATATAAGAAACTAATTGGCATACTTAAAGAGCAGGGACTTAATATAGAATCTATACTTAACACTCAAGAGAAATTGGAGACTTTCTTCTTATTAAAGAATCAATTAAGAGACCCAGACATTCACGCTTCTCTATATAACAGTAAAGTACCTAGTATGCTAACTCAAGACAAACTAGACTATGAGCTGCAATTAATGACAGAAGCTTTAAATACAATTCAGAATGCTACCGAATCTGTATATGAAGTAACTGGGGCAAATGGGGACAAATACTCATTTAGAAAGCTAGAATCAGAAAGAAGTGTACCAGTTCACAAGAAAGTGCCCAGGTCATTTAAAAGTGAAATGGTAGAGATAGCCAATCACCTTAGTAAGAACTATGGCATTAATGTTAACGTAGTTACTGCTAGAGAGATAGCTTCTAAATTCAGAGGAGTGATTCCTAATGCTGGAAGAACTAATGCATTTATTTATAATGGAGAAGTCTATCTAAATGTAGACAGAGCTACTACAGCTGATTCACTGCATGAGTTTGCACATTTAATTATGGGTTCTATAAAGAGGACTAATCCAGGTCTTTATTATGGGCTAGTTGAACAGGTGGAGTCTCTGGCGAACTATGATGATAAACTGGAAGCATTTAGGATGATAGGAGATACTAGAGCTGTTCCTGACTTGAATGAGGAGATATTTGTTACAGAGTTTGGTAATTACTTCGCTAGAATCGCAGAGCCTTGGTTTGAAGGTAAAGAAGCTTCACTAGAGGAAATGGGGAGAATATTTAAAGAGAAGACTCAAAAGACATTCCAAACTAGTGATGATATTAAGAATGAGAAGTTAGGAAGACTTCTTAATATGTCTATAGATAATATTATGTCTGAATTTGGTAGTGCACTTATTAACAACGATTTGGCAGCAGGTTTTGATATGAACTTAGCTTCTGAATCCCGTACTATAACTAATCTAATTCAGAAATTAATAAAGAGTGGTAACTTAAAGGAGAATTGCTAATGGCTTGTTCATATAGTTTAAATATAAATGGTCAAGTAGTACAATTTGGGGAGGGTAATAACAACTATGCTGACCTATTTGACTTCTTGATAGCACATAAGAATCAGATAGAATATGGTCTTATATCTGATATCGTACTTAGTCAGGACACTAAGCAAGCTGAAATAGTAGCTAAACTAAGAGGTATCAGAAGTGAAGCTAGACTTAGAGAAGACGGAGTAGATTTAACTGGGGGAGATATAAGTTATACTGCTTCTGACGGTAATATGTCCGTTACAGATTTCTTAGAGAAAGGAAGGTCTGGTGACGGTGAAGGCGCATTAATTCAGCCCTTTAATGTTACTAATTGGAGAGGTAGAACTGTTACTGAATTAATGGATAAGGAGAAGATTAGTAGAGAAGAAGCACATGCTAGAGTAGACCAAACGTTAGAGATGTGGGATAGAATAGCTGAAACTGGTATTGATATACATTCTATGATTGGAGACTACTTTGCAGGGCATTATGACTTAGAAGCCCTGACTAAGAAATATGGAATGCAATACAACGAAGCTGTTATTAAATCATTGTATGATAATTTAGAAACACTTAAAAGTGAGCTATATAGAGCTCATGGTAAAGGTGCTAAAATAATGTCTCAATTTCTGGTTGATGCCAATACAAATGACGGACTTAAACTAGTAGGTTCTATCGACTTAATAGTTGTAGATGAAGAAGGACAACCTCATTTGTATTTATTTAAAAGTTCTACCAAAATTTCTAACGACTGGGATGCAGCTAAAGCATCTAAATATGATTATCAATTAGGATTTTACAGGCAGATGTTAGCTTCTAAGGGAATCCCAGTAAGAAATATGGAACTTAATATAATTCCAATGAAAATAGAAGGCCTAGATGAAGGTCCTTTAACAGATGTTCAGTTTGAGGCAGTACAAGACAGGAAGAAAGACACATCTTCAGCTGTTAATAGACTAGCTTGGGGAGTAGGAGAATATTACTCAAATATTAGTAACATAATACCTGTAAGGATTACTGATGAGACTGTAGGACATCCTATTAAGGACGGAGTGCTTAACACTTTATCAAAGTTTATTCCCAATCCTAAATTACAGAGCAGAATGGATAGAATAGACGTAGATTCGTTTATTCAAACTCAAGTACATGATTCACCACATCCTTCAGAAGGAAGGTGGTACTTTAGTGATTATTACAATCATAGTAAACCTATCTATATTAAAGATACAGCTGATAAAGCTGTTAATGAAGAACTTAGACAAAAGGTTGAAAAATACTTGAAGAAGAGGGATAGAATCTTTGCAGAGAAGAGACAGGCATTTATATACGATTTGGACAAGGCTTTAAAGGGTTATAAACCTCTAGACCAAATCGTACCACCTTCAGGGTTTAAGACTACAGCTTTTGTAGTAAGTACATTTCAGAAGTATGTAAACGACCCTGGTTGGGAAGTGGTTGATATGGAGAATCTTAAACAGATGGGAATTATAGCTATTCATAATGTTATTACTAAGCAAGTGGACTTTGTGGCACTTAGTAAACATGATTTAAATACTATTATACCACTGTCTTTAGGAACTACTATGTTGGGAGACTATGAGAAAGACGCATATGCTATGAATAATCCATGGTTATTAAGGTCTACTAGCGGTAATATAGAGTTGATGAAGATTATGGCAGCTATTAATGAGATGCCAGAAGTCTTCGGAGATGTATTTAGGATTGGAACATTTAAGGTCTTAAACGCAGATACATCTACAGCTACTATAGCCAATATGAGGAGTATAAGAGAAACTTTCAACTTATTAGCAAAGGAAGCTGGAGTAACTAATAGACTTAATCAGGTTACATTCATGGATGAACTTGAGGTTTTAAAAGGAGAGTTCTTAGCACTTATGAGTAGACCGGATGCTACTCCTAGAACCCAGCAAGAATTAAACACTAAAGTACGTAAGGCATTATTTGACATAAATGCAAACGATAAAGCTGCTACAGCCGACAGGTTAGAAGATATAGCCAAAACGTTGTATACTTCATTCCCAACTATCCTTGAGAAAGCATCAGTGGAGGATATAATGAAAGAGAACTCTAATACTGGTATAGAAAGATTCTATAAAGCAGTTCTAGGAGCGATGCTTTATTATAGAGATATTCCATTTACACAGCCGGAGAAGATGGGAAGATATACTCGTAAAGGAGCTCCATTATCAGGAGGTATGGATACTAACCCTGAACTAATTCCAGAGAATAATATTAGACAGGCTGTTAAATTAGTAAGAAAGGCATTTGATGGAGTTACTAGGAAGACTGAAGAATATTACTATCCATTCTTTAATGACTACGTTAAAGCCTTGTGGAAGGATAAGGGATACTCAAACGCAAGAAACTTAGCAATAGGAGACCAGACTAAAATATACGACAATATGTTTAGAAGAAATCCAGACGGGTCTCTAAATGAGCAAATGCTGTTTGCTAATCCTTACGATAATAGTACTCCACTATCATCTGAAGAAAGAAGATTCCTGAAGAAGATATTATGGGACATCAACAAGTACAGATTTAATCTGGAAGGTAAGTCAGAATCCGACTCAGAAGTGGCGCAATTAAAGAAACAAGACACATGGTTCTGGGTACCATTGCAACAGACTAATAATAAGATATTGCAAATGGGAATTGCTAAATGGGTTAGCCAAGAGACTAAAGATGTTACTATGAAGTTTAAAGACTTCTGGAATAGGGAAGAGAATGATGCATATTCGGAGGAAGAATATACAGCTAAATCTGACATGATTACTAGATATGAAATGTATAATAGGTTTAACATTTCTGAATCTAGTGAAGATGCCAGACAGGCATTACTAGCACAATACAATTCTGATTTCTGGGAACGTAATTTGGAATCATTAGTAACTAGCTATGTGTTCGCCGCAGAACGTAAAGATGCCTTTGATGATGTGCTCCCGGCAATTAAAGCAATTAAATTATTAGCTCTTAACTATGCTAAAGAGACTGGTGTTGATTTAACAGTGTTTAATGAGACAATGGATAATTACCTTAAAATTGCAGTATTTAACCAATCCATTATTAGTGAGGAAGGTAAACAGTTATACCAAGCTGTGGGCCCCATTAAGAGATTAGCATCCTTCGGATTGTTAGCATTTAATGTTACTGGTGGAGTCAGAGATGTATTTGACGGAATGTGGAAGAACTCTGCAATGGCCTTTAGTAAAATGTATTACACTGGAGAGAAATTTACTTATAAAGAATTACTACAGGCCGGAGCTATTATCATGAAAGACGGGCCAGACTTTTTATCAAGAGTCACTAAGATAGAGGCTCTTAATGCTAGAATGAGACTCGCTGATTTTGATATGAATAAATTGTCACAGAGGTTAGTAAGTAACAAGTCAGGATTGTCTAATCTATCCAGGTATACTTATTGGTTTACTACAGCACCGGATTACTATAATAGAATGACCATGTTTATAGCTCAAAGTCTACATGATGGGACTTGGGATGCTATAGAAATGACTAAGGATGGATTAAAGTATGATTGGAAGAAAGACAAGCGGTTAGCTGCTTATGCTTCTGGCAATAAGAGTAATCCAGACTACAATAAGCAAAGAGGTCTGTATCTATCTATGATGAAATCTTTCAATGAAACTGAAGGTCTGAATCTAAAAGAAGGTGATGCATTACCATTTGCTTATACACAGGACGAAGTACTTGCTATTAAAACTTTATCAGATTTAGTTTATGGTTATTATGACCATGACGGAAGAATGCAGGCCGAGAAGACCTTTATGGGAGCGTTGTTTGGTCAATTTAAAACATTCTTGTCCGCAACCAGGAATGCTTATTTACTAGAACCAAAGAACTATGGACTGGCAGGTAGAGTTCAGGCTAAAAATGATAATGGAGACCTCCTATGGTACAAGGATATAGTAGACGATAATGGAGAAACTAAAACTATAGTAACTACAGAGAATACAGGAGTGCCGGTAGAAACTTGGGCTGACAGATACCTAGAGGGAATCTTTTACACCCTTAAAGATGCCTGGAGGGAATTTAAATCCGGAGGGCTTAAAGGAGTCAGAGACAACATATGGAACGAAGATACTGGTGTCAAGAAATCTAATTTAAAGAGATTAGGACATGACTTAATGCTGTGGTTGTTATTAGGAGCTCTAGGTCAGTATCTAATAAGGTTGTGGGCTGAAGCCAGAGAGGAAGATAGAGACCCATTAAATCCTACTATGTCTAGGGCTATGGAAGATACAGTGTTTAGTCTATTCCAGAGAGGATTTGCCAATTCATTTGGCGATGTAACTCCTATCAACACTATGTTGAGTTTAGTTAATAATTCAGAACCTGTATCTATTGGGTATCTTAGCACGGTGTTCAATAATACCTATAAATTTGCATTTGGAGATAAGACTCTATCTCAATACTTTATGGGAACTACAGGATTCGGTAGAACTTTCAAGGGAGCTACTACTGAACTAAAGAATATAGCTAAATTAGCAGCTGACACAGTTAAAGAAGATACAGAGTAATAATCAAAAAAAAATGGCCTGTACAGTAGAGCATTACACTCCACCATACAGGCCATTATTGTTTATTGAAGCACCCCTAGGGTCTCCATCATAGTTGCTACTTTGACAATTAACTCACCGAGAGTTCCGTTATTATCAATAACATAATCGTAGTCATTATAATCATCCAAAGCATGTTCTGAAATATGATTATCTAGTAATCCGGTATCTCTGTTTACCTTAATGACAATTCCTTTTCTATCTTTGATAGCCTGGACTTCATTTGGAAACCTAGTATCTGGCATAATCCAACAAGGTTCTACTGTATTCATGTGTACAAATACAGTGTTACCGTATTCATCAGTACCATAAGTAGGATAACTTTTAAATCCTTTGTCATAGTCAGACATCATGGATTTAACCCATAGGTTAGGGTCAATAGTTCTTCCCACTTCAGTACCTAGTACTTGTAGGAACTCTCTATGAGTCATAGGTTCTCCCTCACTATTACTAATTGGAATATGTGTAAATGATTCTTTGATACTCTCTGTCTCAAAGCTTGACTTATCACAACCCAATATAATGGACGCACACTGTTTCAGCTTCTCTGCCCATGGATGTTTCTCCCATACACTAAGTATAGGAGCAATATCCTCACTTTCACAGACAGCTTCAAAGTGTTTAGCATTCAGAGTTACTTCTCCCCATAGTTTAGAAGATTTAAGCCAACTTATATACCGAATGATATTACAAACTGTATCCTTACCGCTTTGCTTCTTACCAACTATACCTATAATCATCCTTCTAGAAGGGTTATTTCATCGTTGCTATACTCACAATCTCTCACTTCTAAATCTCCTAGGTCTACTGTATCGTAAGCCTTTTCCCAAGCTTCGTCTTCGCTGTCGGCTTCAACTTCTATGTCAAAGCATAGACGACATCTAAGCTGTCTATCGATACTTACATTATACTTCGGCATCAGTAGTAGCTATTACTAACTCACCAGAGTCAATTGCTTTACGAATGTATCTCATTAATGTGATAGGTTTCGGATACTCTGCTAGAAATGTAGTAGTTCCTACATCATCTCTGTCATTCATGTCTATTGGAAAGACAATAGTTTTATCACCAGCTATTATTTGATAATAAAGTACACCAGCTATAGCATGTGATATTTTAGCTGGATAAGGTAAGGTTACAATTTCTTTTAGTGTCATATTATATTACACAAGATTTTACTAAATCGGCAATCTGTTTACCGTCTGCGGCAGGGAACATAGCTTTAAGCTCTTTGATAATAATTCCCATTTTACTCTTAGGAATCTTAGGCCCGTCTTCACATCCTTGTAATGCACAGACTTCTACCAGCCCTAAAGCAAGTACTTTATCGTCAGGGACCTCGGGCAGGAACTCATTCAAGATAAGAGATTCTGCCATTTCATTATCATATAAATCCTGACGACCTGCCATACGATACTGTTCGGCATTATCAATGCGCTGGTCACGCAACTTCTTAATAATGGCTACTTCAGCAGCGTTGTCAAGAGGTTTAGCATTCTTAGCAGTTGCATAGTTGCTAAATTCCGTCTTAATTGCACGGAGGACTGTAGTCCGAATAGCGTCATGGTTCTTCATGGACTCCATAATTAAGGAGTTCAATTTATCATTCCACATATCATTTCTATTTAAAATGTTAATAACTCGATTAGCATCCTCGTTAGTAATACCTACGTTACCATTAGTTCTTACTAAGAACTTGTTCTGACAAGACAACATTTCTCTATCATCATCCAGAATCGCATAGACATAAGGTTCAGTTTGAGAATCTAACCACTCTTGGATTTCTTTACCTCTATGGTCTCTAAAGGGAGTAGTGCTATAAATTTGGAACTTTAACCCAGCTTTGTCAAATACTGATTGTAAGTTAGAATCTGTTCTCCAAGAAGAACTAACTATTACCTTACAATCTGTTTTACTAACTATATCGTTGATGATATCAACACATTTTGGGTCGAAGTCACCTTGAGGATATACATGGTCTTTATTCCATTCTTCATGATACCACTCGTCACTATTAAGAACTCCGTCTACGTCTAGAAATAAATATTTGTTAATCCTTTTCATAAAATGTTACTTGTCTGGAGAATCCGTTCTCTAGTATATCCTCGTCTGGTGATACTTCATTCTCAACATCTGCTGAATACTCTTCTATGTACACTTCAGTATCAACATTCTGTATGGTACATCCAGCAACCCAAACACAATCACCCTTATCCATAATAACTTCATAGGGCAGTGCTGACCTGTAATCAGTACGATAAATTTTACCAGTTTGTCCAACTTCTGTGTATGCAGAGTCTAGAACTACTTTAACTTTAGTATCTCTGGCTAAAGCATATCCCTTCCTCTCTAATGCACAGACACTGGTGTCCAATTTATGTAGTTTGTAATTGCTTAACTGTATTGCATACAATGAATGCTCTGATAAAGTCATAGAATATACACAAAGTAAATCACCGTATTTAAGGTCTTTTGTATCCTCTCCTATATACTTGATACAATCGTTAAGGTATATTCGTGCAACAGGTTCGGGAGTCCAAATTTGAAAGTCTCCAGAAGGGTCCAATAAGTCATTATAAACTGGAATGATGAGAACGTCTTCTAGCTCATTTCTGTATCTATAATCTGCTCTAATTGCTAACATACTATCCCAACGTACTTCTGACTCTCTTATGCCTGGATTGACTACAGTACCGTAAGCTCCTTCGACTATATGAGTATCTTTTGAAGAAACCATTCTAACTCTTGTTCCCTCAACAATTTTAAACTTTCCCTTTTTCAGATTCATGTTTCATAAATTCATCTGTTAATTCAACTCCTAATTGACATATCTCTTTAAATGACCTCTCATGTAAGAGGTCATTGTTATTGATTAATGCTAATGTAAATTCAAATCTCAATCTTTCATACTTTTCATGTTGCTCATTAGCTTCCTTTTGAGCTTCAGCTGCTTGCTGTGCAGCTTTAATACCCTCCAGGAACTCACCCCAATCTTTACTGTTGTCCATAAAAACTAGGGTTTAGATATTTCATAGTGTGCCTACGTAATATATTCTCTGCTGTACCAGAATCCCATTTAGATTTGCTTCTTATAAAGGCAATATCCTCACTTGAAGCATTGGTCATAGTAGAATCACGGTCTCTATCTGTCTCAAATCCACCTACATAATGTACAATAGGACAATCATCTATGGTATATGGGTCATCATCCTCGCATAAGTCTGCATTGAGCTCATCTACCATGTCAACATGATAAAAACCGTCTTGTCCAGCTACGCCTACTCTAAACCTAGGTTCAGAGAACATATGATAAATGCACAAAATACATGGAGAACACTCTGTATCATCTGTATTCTCCTTAATGTAATTTGCTATGAAATTAGCTGCCATTTCATCACAACCCCTACAATCTCCGACTACAAATTCACAGTCATCGTAATTATCGTTGCATGTATCTATTACATCAACAATTGCTGGAACGTAGAACTTCTCAAATTCTTCAGGAGTTATGTCTCTGTGTCCACTAATGAAGTATGTCATTCAGCAAATAAATCGTCTAAACCTTCTACTTCTTCATAATCTACATAAGTATAAAAGATGCCTTCAATGAGATGCTTATGATTAAATGCCCACTGGTAATTATCAAGGTCAGATATTTTAACCCACATGATAGCCTTTACCTCATTCTCCTCTCCACCTAGCTGTCCTTTGATAGCATTAGTAGAAATTCCAATATGGCTCTCGTCCAC
>ENA-OOQP01000007-OOQP01000007.1-human-gut-metagenome-genome-assembly--contig:-NODE-7-length-131201-cov-2.030477_pt1 | contig 131201 bp, 73 predicted proteins | sample MGYA00241266_ERZ501171 | MGnify/ENA primary metagenome ERZ501171 (study PRJEB25962, sample SAMEA2042501) | human gut metagenome | biome: human gut; feature: human-associated habitat; material: faeces...
ACTATAAATTAAAAAAATAAAAGACTATCAACAATATTAATTTGTCAACAGTCTGTAACTGTACTTTGGTACAGTTTTTTTATTAACAATACATAATATTTAATTTTAAAAAAATAATCCTAGAAATCTAGGATTACATTTGAGCACGTACTTCTTCTTTAGTTGTATACTCAAGCTTAGTTTGGTACGTTGCCTCATAAATATTTTTCCAAATACGATAGTTTTCCTCAAGAAGATAATCCATATTATCACCTTGAGACACCCCTTCTTTAGGATAAATAGGTTTTTCAATATGTATAGTATATTCCTGTACCTTAAAACCATCGTCATCTACAATATTACTATCTTGCATCGTAATAAAGCATGGTACAATTGGTACATTACTTTTAACCGCAAAGCGATAAGCACCTTTTTTAAGAGGCTTAGGTTTACGGTAATTCCACCACATACTTTGTTCAGGATAAACTAACACTAAGTGTCCTTCTTTAAGTAAGGTATCAACACTTTTCATCATTTCACCCATAGCCTTAGGACTACTGCTTAAAGGTAATGTATAGCAATGTCTCATAAGAAAACCATAAAAGCCCGGAAAGCTTGTATAGTTAGCTTCCTTAATTACACGATAAAATCTTTTTTTCTTCCAGTTTGAAATACTTGCTTCATAAGCCATTTGAATAGCAAATGAATCATAGGCGTTAAAATGATTACAGGTCATTATGGCACCAGTTTTAAGTCCACTAAGATTTTCCGTACCAATAATATCCTTAACAATAATCTTTTTATCTTTAATCATCTTATTTAAGAATCTTCTTGCAATTTTATAAGCAGTATATGCATATACTCTACTACTAAGTCTTTTTCTTAAATAATCAACCTCACCTGCTTTTATAGTTTCACCAGGTGGGTCATTTTCAACATCCTCGTAAAAACGGCCTTCTTCTTCAAACTGTTTAATTTTATTTACTACCTCTAGGCGGCTACTATTTTTTTTGACTCTATCAACTTAAGATAATTATCCGGTCTTGCAATTTCTGCCTTAGCTAAACGCTCAAGATTAGCTGCTCCATCAAATGCCTTTTGACGATCATCATCAGTAAAGTTGTTAAGTACATCTAATGTTTCTTCATAAACACATGTCTTCTTTGCATATTTCCAAAAATATTCTTTATATCTTGCATCTTTAAAATGCCAAGGTTTACTCCACATAATAAAATGTAAAACATTGATTTCATCGTCGCGCCATTTAACCTCACCAAATACTTCTGTATTCCAAGAATTATGAATCCATTTAACATGATCCTTACATAAAAGATTTAAGTAATCCTCATCTTGAACAACTACAAAATTATAAACGCCAAGAAGCTTAATGAATGAATCAAGAATATGCACTTGTCTAAACTGTTTACAATTAATCAATAAGTGACCAGCATTAAAGTATTTATCCCTTTTAATACCAACAACCTGTTCAACATAATCACCGTAGGTATTTACCTGAAGCATTGCTTGTTCATTACATGCGCCAACATAATTATCACCTAAATCAGTATTATAGAATTTAGAAATATCACCAAGAACAATCGTATCACTATCAATATAAATAGCCTTATCAAGTTCAGGATACATTTCGGCAATAAATAACCTAAAATAAGTTGTTTTTGAATAATAATCTCTAATTGGTAGTTTTTCCTTGATTGAATCAAGATAGCTTGTAACATTAACAAATTCAACTGAAGCATTATCACAATTTAAAGTATACGCTTTATTTTTCATTTCTTCACTTACATTGGTATTTAAAACCATAATTTTATAAAAATAATCTTTTGATGCATTTTCAATTAAAGACTTAGCACTGATTATTGTATACTTTACAAAATTATCATCACATGCATAAAAGATTGGAATTATCTTTTTCATTATATGTTCTCCTTACTTTTTTCGCTTATAAATTTCTTTTTCAAATAAATATACTCATATAAAATATCGTCAAATACATAATACTTAAATATTTTATGAACCTTACTAACATTCCACTGTTTAATATTAGCAGTATGAGGATATGGCAGCCAAAACAAACGCTTTGAAAAATGCCTTATAACCGTATGGGAATGCAAAAACTTTTGATCATTGAATTTTTGTGGCAGCATTTTTCTTTTAGTTGTACTTCTTAAAATGGCACTTTGATCAGCAAACGGCAAATGACGAAGTTTAATCAAATTACGTGCCTTCAAAAGTAGTCCAGTTTGTCTAATTTTTTTCATATTAAGCAATAATACCCCTGCATTAATATAATTAGGATTAATTAAATATTTACCATAATGATCTCTCGCAGCGGCATATTCATATTTTTCAATATCAATATCATATAAAAGCTTAATATCTCGATTAAACATAACATCAACATCCAAGTAAAGAATTTTATCAGGTATTTCTTGAATGATATCTGCAAATAATCTAAGTAAAGTATATGGTGAGCAATAGCATCCTTCATTTGGACATCCTGAAAATTCATTCATATAAATATCCTTAACATCAATTTTAACAACTTTGTTTGAAGGATTATATTCTTTAACAATTTGATTCAAAAACGCAGCCTCATCATCGTGAAGCTCTTCATATTTAGGATTTAAATGAGCAACATTCATCGTAAAGATATAAAATGTAAATGGCTCTAAAGTTTTGGTTCTTTTTAAAATGGAAAGCGTGGTTGTAATCATTCCATCAAAAACCTTATCATTACCACAAAATAATATATTAATCATTGTCATCTTCCTTTTTGATATATTTTACTAAAAAGGCGGTATTAAGTTCACTTCTTTTAACCATCTGGTTATAACATAAATCTCGAAGTTTCTTTCTAATTTCCTTAGCATTATCACCTTCAGGATAAAATGGACCATCTATATATGTAACAATAGTTGGTGTTTTACCATGATGCCTTTTTTGATAAGTATTTGTTAATGTAAAAACAGGCTTATTTAGAATTTGTGGATATCTAAATGATGCATCCTTAAAAGGTCTAATTTTTGTATAATAAGGCCAAATATGAGCCTCAGGATAAATCATAATAGCACATTTTTTCTTAATTCTATATTCAATACACTTAGTAAAATTTTTAGTTGCTTCTAAATTATCTGGAAGAGGAATCGCACCAATAGATGGAGTTATTTTACCTAAAATAGGCATTGAAACATTATTCGCATGAACAATAACATACGTATCCTTCCATTTATTAACTAAAGTAGGAATTAAAGCGTCTCCAATGTTGTGAGTATGATTACCGTAAATAAAATAACCAGTTTTTTTACATTGCTTCAAAGCACGTCTATTAACAACCTTATGATGATATTTAAGTTTCATATATATTATTGCCAAAGGATAGGCAACCATACGATACCAAAATAAATGAGTTAGCAACTTGAATGGTGATTTATGCAAATATTTATAATTTTCATCTATCGTCTTTGCTTTAATATTATCACCGGCAAATTCATCATTTAATTCATCGCTATAATATACAAGCTTTTCTTTCATAATCTCACCACCGAAGTCGATAATAATTATAGCATATTTTCTTTTATTTAGAAGAGAACTTAAATAGATTATTATTAGAAATTAAAAAAGCCATTTCTCCTCAAAAGAGAATTGGCTTAGATAAGACATTTTTTAATGTTAAAAAATCTATTGTTATCAATATGTTAAAACTTTTTTGCCCATAATCCATGAATATTACAGTATTCATATACACCAATAACATTTTCATTTTGGATTTCAAAATGAGCCTTTGGTTCATCATTTGGCATTAAAAATTGCTGATAAACTCCTTTGTTTGTTTCAAGAACAATAAACTCAATATAATGCTTTTCCTCCATAGGATGAATAACACTTCCAATTGTAACCTCAACTGTGTTTTCATTAATATTAACAACAGGAATATGCTTTTCTTTTGAAGCCTCAACTGTATTAGGAACAATCTCCATCATTCCATTTAGCTTATTTTTAGAAAACAAAATATTTGAATCAACTTTATAAAAATACATTATTAATCACCTCTACATTTAGAATACAATAAAACATATTATTTGTCTAATGGTTTGCTTATTCAAGAATTAAATTAGCAAAATCAAATTGACATATTGATAAATCTTCATAAGGAATTTTAATTGTAAGACTATGATATTTGTCTAAGAATTTTAGATAACCATCTGGCATTTTATCTAAATTAAGTTTAAGCAAAATTACTTCATCATCTTCCTGCTTAATAAGGGCATGATCATTTCCTGTTTTAATATAAATCGCATTAAATAGACCTAAATCACTATAAGGTTCATCAATGTAATCTACGCATTCGGCAATAACCTCTTGAGTATATAGTATTTTTAGAGCATTATTATTATAAGGATCCATAAAAATATAGATAATTCCCTCATTTGGAAGAGTTAATTTATTTTCAATTTCTTCCAAATTAATTTGCATTAAAAAATAATAATTTTCTAAATGCCTTTTTTTGATAAATCGCTTGGGAAAAATAGGACTGCCAAAAAGCTTTGTTTTAGTTAATTCATCGTCTTCTTCATATTCTTTTATTTCATCTAGTGTAAAATTCATATCTATCCATCCTTTAAAAAAATTATACTTTCTTTTATTAGAAAAAAATGCAATTAATTGTCATATATTTTATTTAACAAGGTTTAATACCTCATTAAGTACTTCTTCCTTCGTTTTTTCTTTAGTATCTACATGAATAGAGCTGACATTCTTAAAATGTTTTAATCGTTCTTTACTTCTAGGAATAACAATTAAAGGACGCAAGCCTGCTTCAATATCACGCTCTAGTCTTTCAACAATTGTCTTTTCATCTGCTATAAGTGATATATTATAAAATTTTACTTTTTCCATAGGAAGTGCATCTGTAATTTCCTTTATAATGGCATTATCATATAAGATCCAGGTGAAAATAATTGTTTCATATGATTTAGATTCTATAAATCTTCTTAACATATCTTCTACATTTAAAATCACAATTTTTCTTGTTTCCTCATTTAAAATCCAAGGCTTAGTGTACCAACACCAATCACCATCAAGATATACGGCGCTGGGAAGTTTTGTCATTAAGGATTGAGCAAGAGTAGATTTTCCTACTCCCATCGTTCCACCAATAAAAATTAATTTTTTCATATATTTTAACCTTTCTAATATTACTATTCAAAAAAGGATTAATCGATTTTGATTAAGCCATTTTTAAGTAACATTATAATTGCTTGTGTACGTGATGTGACACCAAGCTTTCCAATAACATTAGATATATGATTACGGGCTGTTTTAGTAGAGATATTAAGCTTTTTAGCAATATCATCCGTTGTATATGACTGTACTAATAGTGTAAAAATCTCGTATTCCCGTTCGGTTAAAATTGAATTCATTTTTACCTCCCGCTCAATATATTATATGTTATTTATTATTTTTTGTTACTATCATTAATTTTGTTTAAGTGTTTAATTACCGCTTCTCTTAAATTTTCATTAATACCAATTTCCTTATATTCTAAAACAGTTCCGTTTTTCATTCCCTCAGCATTTAAAAACTTTTTTAGGATAGCTTCCTTTTTCTTAGGACCAATTCCTGGAATTCCGTCAAGCATTGAAGAAAAGAAACCCTTAGCCTTTTGACTTCTAAAAAAACTGATTGCAAAATCATGAACTGTTTGGGATATATTAATTAAAAGTAAATATAAATCACTGTTTTTATCTAATGGAATTTCCTCATCATTAAATACCATTGCACGTGCCTTGTGATGATCATCTTTTTCAATACCCATTACTGGAATAGTTAAATTAAGCAATTTTATAATTTCAAGAGCTGCATTAACTTGAATTTTACCACCATCCATAACGATTAAATCAGGCATAGGTGCATTTTCAAGCGATAATCTTAAATATCTACGATAAATAACTTCCTTCATTGACTCGTAATCATTGGCGCCTTTAACTGTTTTGATATGATATTTACGATAATCTTTAGGGCTTGGTCTACCATTTTTAAATACAACCATCGCTGAAACAGGATATTCACCAAAAAGGTTAGAATTATCAAAAGCTTCAATATGATATGGTGCTGGAATGTTTAAAATCCTTCCTAATTCTTCAACTGTATCAAGTTTCTTTAGCACTTTAGATTTATAGATATTTTTCATATCCTTAAAATCCTTCTCGGCATTATTATTAGCCATATTTGCTAAATCAAGCTTAATTCCCTTTTGGGGAATAGTAATATTCTTACCTATGTTTTCTTTTAACAGTTCAACATCAACAGAAAATGTTGTAATAATTTCTGAGGGCTTAAAGCGATCATCAGTATAAAAATTAGCGATAAAATCGGTAATTGCAGTTTCATCATCCATAATATACGTAAAATTTGTATGATAGTTTTCCACAATTGAACCATTTCTTATGTAAAGAACATGAACTGATATTTCATCATCTGAAACATAAAAGCCAAAAACATCCTTACTTTTCAAATCATTTGTTGATATTATTTGTTTATTAGTCGTTGTTAAAATATCGTTAATTAAATCACGATATGCTGCAGCTTTTTCAAAATCTAAAGCTGAGGAAGCCACATTCATTTCCTCTTCTAAATTTTTTACTACATATGAAGTATCACCATTTAAAAAAGAAATTACTTTTTTTGATGATTCTTCATAATCAACTTCACTATTAATACATGGCCCTAAACATTGATGAATGTGATAATATAAGCACTCCTTTTTAGGCATATTTTGGCATTTTCTAAAAGGATAGATTTTATTTAATAAATCACAAGTCTTCCTAGCTGCATAAACATTAGGATAAGGTCCAAAAAAATGGCCTGCTTTTTTAGTTTTATGCTTTGTCCTTATAACCATTAATCGTGGATACTTTTCACTTGTAAGTAAAATATATGGATATGTTTTATCATCAGTTAGCATTATATTATATTTAGGATCATGCTGCTTAATTAAATTTATTTCCAAAACCAATGACTCCATCTCGGATTTTGTAATAATATAATCAAAATCTGCAATTTCTGATACTAGCTTTGTTGTTTTTAAATTATGAGCACCTCTAAAATAGGATCTAACACGATTTTTTAAGATTTTTGCCTTACCAACATATATAATTTTACCATTTTTATCCTTCATTAGATAACAACCAGGTTTATCCGGTAAAAGCTTTAGATGTTCTTTAAGTGTATCATTCATAATTTCACCACCTAAAAAAAATAAGCGCATAAACGCTTATTCTTTAAAATCACAATGAACCTTGTCCTCAAGAATTTCCTCAAGTGCTTGACCAACAGGCTTTGCACAAATTGAATCCTCTGCTGCACAATAATCCTCTTCTTCGATAATCTTTGCACGCTTAGCTGCAATATAAGCTAATTTATACTTTGAATCAACCTTATCAAGAAGCTTATCTACAGATGGATAACGCATACCTTCAGTATTTACTCTTTTTGCCATAATAAATCATCCTTTCAATTATTACAATCAGTTTCATTTTCAATCAATTCAAGATACTTATGAATTGAACGTTCTGTTTTAGCATGCTCAGCACGAATTATTGCCATAATACGATCAGCTGCATTTCGAACCTCATCATTAATTACAATATAATCATATTTAAACGCAAGCTTAAATTCACGATTTGCCTTATCAATTCTTTCCTTAATAACCTCTTCCGACTCTGTTCCACGTCTTTTTAAACGCTTATAAAGTGCAGCTTTTGATGGCGGTGCGAGGAAAATAAATACGGCATCCTTGCATTTTTCACGTACCTGTGCGGCACCCTCAACTTCAATTTCAAGAATTACCTCTTTTCCAAGATTTAATTGCTCATTAACCTTATCAAGGGGAGTACCATAATAGTTGCCAACAAATTCGGCATGTTCAAGGAACTTTCCTTCCTTAATTTTTTCTTCAAATTCTTCAAATTTTAATGGCCTATTATCATATGCTGATGGAAGTCTAAATCCATAATTTACAAGTGAGTCTTTTCTTGATTTATCGCCGTTATACATTGCTCTAACTTGTGGTATTGTTGCATGTGATTCGTCTATTAATAGCAAATAATCTTCTAACCGTACCCTTTCCAACGCCAGAAGGTCCAGATAAGACGATAAGTAATCCTTTATCATTTAGCTTCATAGTTTAAACCTCATACTAATCCTAATAAATTCTATCATATTTTACTAATAAAAGCAAAGTAATAAACTTACTTTTTATTATTTTATTATATAATTTTTCATTCAAATAGTAAAGGAATATTTATCTTTTCAGCGATAAAAACGCTTTATTAATTTTTATTCTTATTATAAATTGAAAGAAGACCATCAAGAACAAGTACCTCGTTATAAACAATTTCATGCTTACATAAAGGAACAATAATTTTGGAAAGCCCTCCGGTCGCGATAATTTTAATATCATCATCCTTGATTTCTTCTTTAATTCTTGTAATCATTCCATCAACCTGAGATGCAGCTCCATATATAATTCCTGATTGCATACAAGAAATAGTATTATGGCCTAAAACATGATTAGGTGTTTGAAGTTCTATTGAAGGAAGTAATGCCGCATTATTTACTAAGGCCTTCATTGAAATAGATACACCAGGAGCTATTGCAACACCCATAAATGTATTTTTATTTTGATAAATATATTTTGTAGCCGTTCCCATATCCACAATAATTGATTTTTCAAAATAACGATAAGCACCTGCGACATCACAAATCATATCAGCACCAACGCTTTTAGGATCATCAGCTTGAAGCATAACACCTGTTTTTACACCAGGCCCCAAAATCATAGGTGTAATTTGATAATATTTAGTAAACATCTTATTTAGGGCTGAGGTTACAACTGGTACAACACTTGAAATCATTACATCATCAAAAGAATCATTAATTAATGTCTTTATTAAGATATAAAGCTCATCTGAACTTTTATCAAGAAATGTTTTAAGGCGCCAATTTTTCAAAATTGTATTGCCATCAGAAAGCCCAAACACTATATTTGAATTACCAACATCTACAAGTAAAACCATTTTTATTCCTCCTTTAATGCTTTATAAATTTAAAAATTTCATTCCAAACATCCACATCTTGTTTTGTCATCTTATCAAAATCAACATTTTTAAAATATTTAATTTTATCATCAAGTGACATATTCATTTCTTTTAATTTCTTATTAAAATCACTGAAAATTTTATTCATATAAGAAACCGCTTCTTTTATATAGTTAGGGTTATGTCCTTTACCATCTACCATTAAATATTTTATTTTTTTTACTAAATGTTTTTTCAAAAAATCAATTCCTGTTTTAGGATTAACCGTCTGGTCATCTTTCGAATGAATTACCATAATATTTCCTTTATAACATTCTAATGAATTAAGTACCTCATCTATATTTTGATAGTAATAACCATTCAGCTCTTTTTCGTATGCTATAATTTTTTCCGGTTCTAAGGTCATAGCTTCCAGTAAATCAATTGCCAAAAATCCAGATATTGCAACTACATTTTTAATGTAGGGCTTATATTTTACAATATTTAGACTTGCAAATGCTCCTAAACTATGCCCAACCAGTGTTATATTTTTATATTTAGCATGTAAATAGTCTAAGACATAATCTAACGACTCAACTGCACCACTTAAACCTTTAATTTGAACTCCTGTACTTTTTCCAGTACCAATCATATCATAGGCAAAAACTTTAAAGCCTTTTGAAGCTAAAATTTCAATTTCTTTCATATAGCACAAATGTCCAGGTCCAATTCCATGAACAAAAACAATTAAATTATTTGTAGTTTCCTTATTATAATAATAAAAACCACCATTTATCACATCAATATTAACCTTAATATTACATTCATCATATTTAAGTCCTTTAAAGTCCTTATAACTAAAGTACTTTAAATAGGGCTCATAATCATATCTTTTAATTATACTTTTTTTATATTCTTCTAAATTAAGCATTATTTTCAGTGTTATTTTTACGATCTTTGTTATTCTCCTCAAATTGATAAAGACTAGAAGATTCAAGCTTTTCTTCTTTTTTCTTTCTAGCACGTTCCCTTTCAGCTTCTGTGAATACACCAAGATTTAATTGAGAATCACCTAAAATACAAATACGACATACTACTGGTGATAACACAATTGAAATACCAATTTCAATTAAAAATGAAATACTAAACAAACTTATTAAAATAGTTAATGCTTTTGACCATCCACCAAGAAGAGGTAAAAAGAACACAATTTCACCAATTCTAAATGTTAGTGAATTAGCAAGAGGTGCTATAATTGCTGCGATACACATTCCTAAATAAATATTATATCTTTTTAACCATTTATTCATCCATCCAGATGCTAAACCAGCAAGCATACCTTTGCCTAATACAACAATAACAGTACCAATCCAGCTGTATTGGAAAAATGTAGCACAAGTCGGATCAAAAATTAAAATATATAATCCCCAAAATCCTCCTGTTATACATCCTGCAACTGGTCCAAGTAAAATAGCTGAAATTGCAATTGGCACTAAAGCTAGTGCAGGTGAATACTCTCCAATTCTAATGTAGGTAGCGAACACCTGTAATACAATTGAAATTGCAATAAAGCTTGCAAGCAAAACTAATCTTAAAATTTGATTAGACTTTACCTTTCCGAATTTAATTTTCATATATAATTTTCCTCACTTTCTAGACCCATACGGGTTCCATAAGCCGATAACATTATACTACAAATCAAGAAACATGCAAGTTTTTTTAAAAACTATGCTATAATTAAGCTAAGTATAACTAAGGACGTGATTTTAATGGCTTTTGATGGCATTTTATTTTATAAGTTAGGTCTTGAGCTTAAGGCTCTTGAAACAGGCAAAATTAACAAAATACAGGAAGCATCTCAAAATGAATTTTTATTTACAATTAGACGAAATAAAGAAAACTATAAACTTCTTATTTCCCTTTCAGCTAATTATCCCCGTATTCACATTACAAACGAATCCTATGATTTTCCCAGAGAGCCCAAAAGCTTTACAATGTTATTAAGAAAGTACTTTGAAGGTAGTCAAATAATGGAAATTACAACCCATGAAACAGATCGTGTTATGGCTATAACTTGCTCAAAATATAATGATATGGGAGATTTTGAAAAGAAAACACTTATCATTGAAATATTAGGACGATATTCCAACTTAATTGTAGTTGAAGACTCTAAAATACTTGAAGCCTTCCATCATTTAGGAATTGGCGAGTTAAGAGTAATTCTTCCTAATGGAAACTATAATTATCCTGATACATTGGGAAAAATCAATCCTATGAACTTAAGCCTTGAAGATTTAGAAACGCTTGTAAGAACTAATAATTCACCTAAAGAGCTTTCATCTAAAATACTCGGCTTATCCCTTAAAACTGCTATTTTAGCTTTTGATAGTGAAAATCCTTCACAAAAGCTTTATGAGCTTATTCACGATAATACTCCATGTCTTTATTTTGATGGCAAGAAAAATGATATTACCTATTATAAGGTTGATGGTGGCACCTTCTTTCCTTCTTTTTCTAATCTTTTAGATGCGTATTTTAAAGAAGAAGCTTTAAAAGAACGAATTAAAGCCAAAACAGGGAATATTGAATCATTCATTGATAAACAGCTAACAAGAAATTTAAATAAAAAGCATAAGCTTGAAGATGAACTTCAAAAAGCGGATGAAGCAGATAAATATCGTCTTTATGGTGAGCTTTTAATTGCTAATAATTATCTTTCTGGTCACAAAAAAAATATTACTGTTTTAAATTATTACACCAATGAGAATGTTACCATTCCTCTTGATGAAAGATATGATATTATGGGTAATTCAAAGCTATATTTTAAAAAATATCAAAAATCAAAAAATGCTATTTCTCATATTAATGAGCAACTATCGATTATCGAAGAGGAGCTTGCTTATTTCAATATCCTTAAATCACAAATAAAAGTATGTGATCTTAAGGATGCCCTAGAAATTCAACAAGAGCTAATTGATAATCACTATATGATATTAAAAAGCAAACCCGAGAAATTACAAAAGACTAAAATAACGACCTATCTTCTTCCATCTGGTCACACAGTTTTAGTTGGTAAAAATAATATTCAAAATGATCTTGTAACCAATAAAATGGCGCGTCCTTCTGAACTATGGTTTCATGTTAAAGATATGCCAGGAAGTCATGTTTTATTACAATCTAGTGATGAAGCGACTGAAGAGGAAATTAGAACTTGTGCAAATCTTGCTGCTTATTTTTCAGAAGCCAGGAATTCATCATCAGTTCCTGTAAATTATACAAGAGCCAAAAACATAAAAAAAATACCAGGACATAAAAACTGTTTCGTATCGATAAAAGGAGAAAAAACAATCTTCATTGATCCTGATATTGAATTAATTAATAAATTAGAACTTAAAAAATAAATTCTTTAAGTTCTTTAAAGCTAGCGTCAAAGGTATTTAATACTGACGCTATTTTTTCTTTTTCATAATTACCACTTTTAAGCGATGCTAATATTGGTAAAAGCTCATCATATAATTGCTTAAAGCCTAAATTAAGCGTGATACCTTTTAAAGTATGAAGTAAGGCATAAAGCTTACTATTCATATAATCTTTAGCTGAAGCCTCTTCTTCAACTAAAGCTTTTTTAACCTTTAAATCAAAATCTGTATATTCTTCTAAAAAAGAACCTGCAACCTTCCTAAATAAGCTATCTAAGCCTCCTAAATAGCTCATTGCAACTTTATAATCAAAATACTTTCCCATAATGACCTACTTTATAATATAACAATTTTTCTCTTTTTTAATCTTAGTATCATAAAATGCTTTCATACCACTTTCAAGAATTTTAGCATCATATACTCCAGCTGTTTCACAGGCTGAATGCATTGCAAGCTGAGCAAGCCCAATATCAACAGATGGTATTGACACCATTTGTGTCGAAATAGCTCCTAATGTTGATCCTCCTCTTACATCAGAACGATTTGTAAATTCTTGATATTTAATATTATTAAGTTCAAAAATTCTTTTTAAAACCGCACTAGACATTGCATCAGTAGTATAAGCTTGATTTGCATTATATTTAATAACAATGCCTTCATTCATATATACCTTATTTAATTTATCAGTCTTACCCAAATCATTAGGATGTACAGCATGAGCATTATCACATGATACTAATAACCCTCTTGCAATACTCTTATCAAGAGCATCATCTAAAGCACCTAAGGCCTTAAAGATACGAACCAAGTTTGTTGACATAAATCCTGATCCTGCACCTTGCTTGGTTCTTGAACCAACCTCTTCATTATCAAATGATACATATATATTTAATGCCTCATCATCGTTGCCATCTAAAAATCCTTTAAGTGTGAGGTACGCACTTTCAAGGTTATCAATTTGTGGTGCCATAAAATATTCCTTATTTGCGCCAATAATACTTCCCCGATAGCGATTATAAACCTGAAGGTCAAATGATAAAATATCATCCTCTCTAACCTTTAAATTAGCTGCTAACATTTTATTTAAATCAGCATCCTTATTACCTAAAAGAGGGATTAAATCAATTTGGGCATTATAATTTTTCCCACTATTAACCTCACGATTGAAATGAATACATTCGTTAGGAATCACAAGTAAATCCGAATCGAAATCTACTAGTGTTTCTAGAATCTTATCATTTTTCTTAATGTATGCACGTCCTGCAAGTGATAATGGACGGTCAAAAAATGATGAATAAATTGGACCTCCATATACCTCTACATTTAAAGAAGAATACTGATCTAAAATAAGCTTATTATTAGGCTTAACCTTAAGAGTTGGTGAATCGGTATGTGATGCTACAATCTTAAGATAAGTATCATTAATATTCTTAGGCGTTTTAAAAGCCATGATTGATGAACTATTTCTAATAATATAATATTTTTCTAAGGGATTAAGTTCATATGTTTCTTCCTCATTTAGTTCTTTAAATTCTTCTTTATCAAGCATTTCTTTTAGCTTTCTTACTGCATGATATTGTGTTTTAGCTGCTGCTAAAAAGTTTAATAAATCTTCCATATTATTCCTCCACTCTAGCTATGAAAACTTCTTCTAAGTTAACATAGCCAACAAAATATTTATTTTCATTTTCATTAAAATAGTAAACATCGATTTTATCATCAAGCAAAGCTTCATGTAAATAATCGATTTGCATACCTCTAATTCTAAAATTCTTAGATAATTTAACCATATTATAAATAATCTTAGGATAAATTGCATTATTCATATGTCCATTATGGTCAAGGTCATCATTCCTTACTCTATATGATTCAATAAATTCCTTTGTATGAGGAATATTGGTTCTTATTCTATCATAATCATCGAATAAGGTTTTAGAATAAAGCTCACCATTATAATTTATATCTGATGCTCTATCAATTTTCCTTGTTTCATAATTTATGACAACCCATTTTGAAATCCCTTCACACACGATATCCCCACAAGTAGTTTCTATTTCATAATATCTGATAAAATCAGCCCTACCTCTTACTTTAGGCCAAGTTCTTAAGGTTATTTCCTCATTATATGGAATATTACCTTTTATTCTTATATATTGACTTCTAAGAACCCAAATTAAATTTTTCTTTTTTAAATTTTCATAGCCAATATTAAGCATTGCTGCATGATCTCCTGCCACATCTTGAAAAATATCAAACAATGAATGGATTTTAACTCTATCATACATATCATAATCAGACGTTCTTAATTTTTCTTTTATTTCATACTTTAGCATAATCTTCACCTTTTAAATTATAGCACAATAAATAATGCTTGTAAAAAAGAAAACTACGTCATAAACAATGTTTACAACGTAGTTTTCTTATTCAACGATTGTTACATTAGCTGCTTGTTGACCACGCTTACCATCAACAAGATCAAAAGTAACAGATTGACCTTCTACAAGATCCTTATGTCCTGGCATATTAATTGCTGAAAAATGAACGAATACATCATCATGTCCTTCAACAGAAATGAATCCATAGCCCTTTTCAGAATTAAACCATTTAACCTTACCTGTCATTTTAGGTTCCTCCTTTATCAAATTCATAACTAAAAACTAAGGAAGTGAACCAATCTAAAGATATAGCTTTAAATATCAAATTTCTTTTTCTTTGTTTTTTATTACTGATATAATTATACTTCTTTTTTATATTTTTTGCAATAAATTTCACAAAATAATCATTTACTTAAATTATTATTCCATTTAAATGGCCTATTTCGTGTTGAATTATTTGTGCTGTAAAGCCAGTATAAGTTTTTATTTTCATTTTCATTTCTAAATTTTCATATGATACTTTAATTTTTTTATATCTTATAGTATCCCTTACTCCTTCTAGACTTAAGCATCCTTCTTTTACTTTATAATACTCCTTTGAGTGCTCTATTATCTTAGGATTAAGCATTAAAACATAATCATCCTTATCTTCAAATACAATAATCGCTTTATTATAGCCAATCATATTCGCTGCCATTCCAACACACCCAGCTTTATTTTCAATTAAAGCTTCTTTAAGTTTTAGTGCTATATCTAAGTCTGATGCATTTGCAGTTTCAGCCTTTTGGCTTAAAAAAGAAATATCCTTATTAATTTTAATCATTTTTACCTTCTTTCGATACTTATTTTAGTAATAGTATCTAATACGTCTTCATTATCTTCTAAAAAGCTTCTAATATCCTCACAATTACCATAGTCTTTATATTTAACCGCATCTATAAATTTTTGAGGTACATTCTCTATATATAAATCACTCTCATTATTTGCAAGCATAAGTAAATATTTATCAACTTCATCTAACAAAGAGCTTTTAACTAGTCTTTCTATTGCACTTTTAGATGCTTTAAGATTTAATCTTTTTTCAAATGCTTCAAAACTTGCTTCAAAACATTCATCAGGATATTTTTCAATTCCTAATTTATTTGCTAAATAAACCGGAATAGCATTAAAAAAAGCCCTTCCATCAAACTGTTCACATAAAATTTCCGTATTTTCTTTATATAGTCTTATAATTAATTCCATATAGCCTCCAATTTGATAAACATATTCAGTTATATTTTAAATCTTATTGCTCTCTTTTACAATAGCAATAATTTCATCACCATAATGAGCAATACTTTTTTCTCCCATTCCTTTTATCTTTTTAAGTTCATTTAAATTTTGAGGCTTTATCTTTGCGATTTCTTCTAAGGTAGCTTCACGAAGTACCTTAAACTTAGGACAACCAATTCTTAAAGCCTTTTTATCTCTGTAATCTAATAGCTTTTCAAATAAGGTTGTTGGTCTTAAAAGCCTATTTACAATATTATTCTCTTTAAACACTCTTATAAAATATTCCTCTTCCTTAAATAAATCACAAGAAATATTACTTAAGGTAAGCATAGGATATTCACCTTTCGTTCTTATTAAATAATTATCATTTAATAAACTTACAATTATTTCCTTTACATAATCAATATTTTTAATTTTATTATAATACCTAGAATACTCTAAATTATGTTTTTTTATTTGTTCAGTTTTAATTCCAGATAAAGCTTTAGCTATCGTATCAATTCCAAACCGTGCATCATAATGCCTTATAAATTCAATTACAAGCCTAGCATCTTTTATAGCATTAATATATTCATATGAATCAAGACAATTTGAGCAATTAGAACAAGATGATGAATGAATCTGACCAAAGTAATTAACTAAATATTGATGTAAACATTTATTAGTTGTTGCATAAGTAATAACATCATTTAATTTCTCTCTTTTTCTTTTCTTTAATTTTTTTATTTCATCACTTGATAGTTCTGTATTATCTTCAAGTTGATTAATAAAATATTCATTAATATATAAATCACTTTCATTATAAAGCAAAATACATACACCTCTTTTACCATCACGAGAGCACCTTCCTTGTTGTTGCGCTAAATCCTCGACTGATTCAGGGAGATCATAATTGATTACATAACGAATTGTTTTATGGTCAATTCCTAAACCAAATGAGTTTGTAGCTACCATTATCATTGTTTTACCCTCTAAAAACTCATTTTGATTTTTTCTTTTTACATCGTCTTCAAGACCACCATGATACATCGATACTTTAAATCCCTTTTCCTTAATAAACTGATATAAATGCTCAGTGTTTTTTCTTGTTAAAGTATAAATAATTCCTGCAACATCATTATGTTTAGCAATAAAATCAAATATAAACATTTTTTTATCCTTACATCTTATTGTTTCATAATAAAGCATAGGCCTATCAAAGCTTGATTTAAAGATTTTAGGATTAATATTTAATGCCTCTTTAATATCCTTTATAACTAAATCATCAGCTGTGGCTGTAAAGCATGAAATAATGGGCTTTTTTGCAATTTTTTTTATAAAATCAATAATTTTAAAATAGCTAGGTCTAAAATCATGACCCCACTGGCTTAGACAATGTGATTCATCAAGAACAAGTTGCGAAATATTACATTCTAATAATAATTTTTCATATTTTGGATTTAAAAGTCTTTCCGGTGAAAGATACAAAAACTTAAGTTTTTCTGCTTTTAAATCTTTAATAACATTTGATTCTTCATATTCATCCGTATTAGAGTTTATAGTACCTGCACATACTTTAATTTTTTTTAAATTTAATACCTGATCATTCATAAGCGATATTAAAGGAGAAATAACAAGAGTTAAACCATCAAGCATCAGCCCAGGAATTTGAAATGTCACGGATTTACCGCCTCCTGTTGCCATAACACAAATTGTATCATTACCTTCTAAGATTGAATCAATACATTCCTCTTGAATTCCTCTAAAATCATCATAGCCATAATATTCTTTTAATACATCATATTTATTCATTATATCACCTAAAATATAATGTAACATTTATTAGTTTTTATGTCAATAATGGCTTAGGTAAGGTGTTTTCTCAAAAAGCAGATGCTCTTTTATATATTAGCAATAAATTAAAGCTTTAAAGCTGCTTTTTTAAGGTAAATTATTTTTTTTTATTAATAATGCATTTTTTTGCATTATAAAAAAAACTAGTCAATTATTAATTGAAACTAGTTTCTTATCATATGCTAATTATAATAAATATTAATAGCTCTTTTTATCATTTAAAGGACTAAGTACTATATGTCCTTCCTTTAGTGTTTTTCTTAAATCAATTATTCTTTGATTAGAAGAGCCTTTAAATATTAATGCAATATCTTTCTTATCTTCCTCAAAACGCCCATCAACTAAAACATCAATTAAACTAAGAAGCTCATTCGTAACTTCACAATTAGCCCTTGAAGTACCTAATATTTCTTTATCTAAAATAAAGCCTGAAAAAGCCCATATTGTTTTTTTGGGAAGTTCTTCTCTTACTCTTTTTAAAAAAGAGAGTAATCCTCTTTGATTTTCAGGCTCAAAGGGTTCACCACCTAAAATAGTAAGACCTTCTATGTAATCAGGTTTTAAAGCAGCAATTATTTCATCTTGAACATCGCTTGAAAATTCTTTACCATAATTAAAATCCCAAGCAATTTCATTGAAGCATCCTTTGCAATGATGCTTGCATCCGGAAACAAAAAGAGAAACTCTTACACCTGGTCCATTAGCAATATCATATTTTTTTATATTTGCATATTTCATTATTATCACACCTTGATATTATATTAGCATAATAAAACCTTTTTTTCTAGGAATCATTTCATTTATTTTGATAATTCAATCTTAATTGACTTTATTTTTAATGTATCATCATATAAATATAATATTTTTCTTTTAAAGTCAATTACATAAGATATGTTATTTGCATATACATATATATCTTTTTCTATTTCCATCTTATATTCAGATTCTTTTATATAATATGTTCCTTTCCTTAAAACTAGCTTAAGCTTTAAGGATAAAGCATTATCTAAATAATATTTATGATTTTGCCAATCATTAGAATCATTTATCGTTACTATTACAACATCTAAGCCATCTTTAGATGCAAAGTTAACTAAAACTCTTTTTGAAGCTTTAGTATAACCTGTTTTACCAGCTATAAATCTTTCATCTGTCAACATTGATTTATCTTTATTCTTTAAATAAAAGGTAGTTCCTTCTTGTGACTTAATTCTTATTTCATGCGTACTTGCTATATTATAAAAATATTCATTTTTCATCGCATAGGCCATAAGACGAGCCATATCATAGGCAGTCGAATAATTTTCATTTTTCGAATCTAAGCCTGAAGGATTTTCAAAAACACTGTTTATTAAACCTAGTTCTTTACATTTATCATTCATAAGTTCAATGAATGCTTGGTAACCATCTTTATAGCTTCTTGCAAGTGCATTAGCACAGTCATTACCACTTCTAAGCATTAAGCCATATAATAATTCTATAACTGTAAAATGCTCATTTAATGTTAAATAAACCTTAGATCCTTCTATTTTAGTATCTTCCTCATTTATTTTTACAAGCTCATATAGTTCTCTATTTTCTATTGTAATAATAGCTGTAAGTATTTTTGTTGTAGACGCAATAAGTGATGGCTCATTATAGTTTTTACCATCAATTACTACTTCATTTTTCACATCATAGACAACATATGAACTTTCATTTTTAGCATATGAAATCATTGGTAATGTTAATAATAAAACTAATGAATTTAATAAAAATAAGCATTTTTTCAAAATATCACCAGTAACAATATGCAATAAAATTAAGGTATATTATAAAAAACTCTAAATTTACATCTTATATAATAAATTAAAATTTTACCAAGTTATCTTTATGTGTCTATATATCTATACTAACATCATATGATATCAAAACTAAATATTTTTTTAAGATAAATATCTGTTTTTTTATATTAAGTTTATTTTTTTCATTGATAAATGATATAATTTTCAAATTTTATATACAATAATATAATAAAATTTATAATGATTGTTATCAAACAATAAAGCATAGTATAGTTTAAAGAAAATGAATTAATTTCGTTGTATCTTGAAAACATTTTAAGTTTTTTTACTTTGATTTTACTGCCATTATACTCTACTCTTTAAATTTTAATCTTTACATAAATCTTCCTGTTTTCCAATAGTTTTAAGATTAGATTCCAAAAACTTTATTTTTTAAGCTTAAAAAAGAGGATTTATTCATCCTCTTTACTTTCTTCAAATTGTTCAACCTCTTCTTCAGTTGCATCATCAACTGTAACCTTTACAGTTTCAATACGTCTATCATCAACCTCAACGATTTCAAGAACAATCTTTTTAGCATAATCCTCATACTCTCCGTTTTCATTTTGATCTGTAAAACAAGAAATATAAGTCATCTTATCGCCAATCTTAGGTAAATCCTCTTGTGATTCAAACATCCAAGTGGAAAGCTTCGATGCACCTTCGGGAGCTTCACCAAGACCAATTTCTTCAAACATATCGCTGACAAACATATCACCATCAACCATATATGTGTTATCATTTATTTTTGTTATTAATTTTTGCTTAACAGACCCCTCATCATGTTCGTCATAGATTTCACCAACGATTTCCTCAAGGGCATCTTCCATTGTTACAAGACCTAAGGTATCATTATATTCTCCTGATACAATAGCCATATGAGTTTTAGATTCCTGTAATGTTTTAATTAAAGCATCTACAGTCATTTTTTTATTAACAAATAAAACATTACGCATCAACTGCTTAACATTCTTAAGTTCAATATTTTTAGCCATTGCTTCAAAGAAATCACGCTCATAAATAATACCAATAATATGATCCTTATCCTCATGATAAACAGGAATACGAGAATATTGCTCACGGATAAAAATATTCTTAACTTCATCAATTGAAGTTGTATCTTCAATCGCTACCATATCTACACGAGGAACCATTATTTCCTCAACAGTACGATCATTTAAATCAAATACATTTTTAATATATTCATGCTCATCATCTTCAATTTCGCCATCCTCAACCATTGTATCAAGAATAGTTTCAAGTTCAGATTCATTAACCTGAGAATCGTTATTCTTTTTACCAGTGAAAATCTTTTGAATTCCCATAAAGATAATAGAAATAGGAAGTAGGATATAGCTTATTACATAAATAATTGGCGCTAAAAATAATACTAGCTTATCATTATATTTCTTTCCTATAGTTTTAGGAGTAATTTCACCAAAAATTAAAAGAACAATTGTAATAATAGCCGTTGAAATAAGCTCCAAATTACCAGTTCTAATAAAGCCCATAAAGAAGGTAAGAGCGAATGTAGATAGAGCCGTATTTACAATGTTATTACCCACAAGTAATGTTGTAAGGGTACGATCAAAATGCTCAACACAAAATAGAGCCTTTTTGGCACCCGTTTTTCTTTCCTCAACATAATTTTTAATTTTCGCTTCTGAAACAGATGCGAAAACCGTTTCTGTCATTGAGAAAAAAGCTGAGAATAATACTAAAATAATTAATAACGCAAGTAATCCGCCATTAATAGTTAAAATACTCACCGACGGAACTGAAAGTGATTGTACTGACGATTGTATGTCCAAAATATTTGCTATTTAAGCAATGCTTTTCTTATGGTTGTCAACACCAGAAAAGTATTTTAGCTTAAAATAGTTAATTCATCTCCTTATATATTATATTTTTTGACCTTAATTTTTCTACTATGCACGACCGGCATATTCACCAGTTTTAGTTGATACAATAATTTTTTCATCCTGTTCAATAAACATAGGAACCTTAACTAAAAAGCCACTTTCAAGGAAAGCGTCCTTTAAAGCATTAGTCTTAGTATCACCTCTTACAGCAGGATCACATTGAGTAACTATGCATTCTACCTTATCTGGTAGTTCAATAGTTAAAACTTCATTTTCATAAAGCATTACATCGCAATTCATTCCTTCCTGCAAGAAATTTTTTTCCCACTCAAGATGTGAGGTAGGAATTTCAATTTGTTCATATGTTTCATTATCCATAAATGTATATGTATCACCAGAATTAAAAATGTATTGCATATTACGTCTGTCAATTAAACAAAGCTTAAACTTTTGATCAGATCCCTTTAATGCGGTTTCAATACGAGCATCTGTACGAAGATCCTTCATTTTAACACGTACATACGCAACTTTATTTTGAAGTACATGCATGAATTCAATGATTTGGCATAGCTTACCATCATATTCAATGACTGTACCATTTTTTAAGTCATTTACGTTAACCATATTTTCCTCCAAATTACCTAAAAAAATATCATTATTTTAATTATAGCATATTAAAGTAATTTTGTAAATATTTGATAGCCTCAATATACCCTTGTTCCTTCATATTAGTAATTGTATATGAGCATACACTTCTAATAAAATTTACTTTTCTAAAGTCTTCTCTATTATCAACATCTGAAAGATGGACCTCAACCTTAGGTCCTGAAAAGATTTCAAGTGCATCATGGATAGCAATTGATGTATGAGTATACGCCCCCGCATTTATAATAATCGCATCATAATTAAGTTCTTGAATACGATCAATTATCGCACCTTCATGATTTGATTGAAAGAAAGAATACTCAAACATATTATACTCTTTCATCATATTATAAATATCATTTAAGGTTTTAGTCCCATAATGATCTTTATTTCTTCTTCCTAACATATTTAGATTGGGACCATTTATAACTAAAATTTGTTTTTTTTGCATAGCCTTGAAGTCTCCTTTTTAATATCCTTAATTGCTTTAGAAATTATTTGATTTTTAACTCTAAAGGTTTTAAAGCTATCATATTTTTGATGACGTCTTTTGTATAAATCCATCACTGAATTAGTTGCCATAAGTGGTCTTGAGGTATCATTAGCTAAACGATTATTTATTTCTTTTAAGGATGCATCAAGATATACAACAATCCCATTCATATAGCTTTTATTAATTTCTCTTTCAACAATTCCTCCACCACAGGAAATAACAACATTATCAAGACACATTAAACTCTTTAAAATTTCTGATTCAACATCCCTAAAATAAGCTTCACCATGCTCTTTAAAAACATTAGAAATATTTCCATATTTTCCTTCAATCAGCTTGTCAGTATCAATGAACTTATATTTAAGCTCATGTGCAAGCTCACGACCAATAGTTGACTTTCCACTTCCAGGAAGACCAATTAAATAATATTTCACGATAAAAACTCCTTTAGATCTTTATAAATAGTATCAATTGTTTCATTAATATTATCTAAATTAACCTCATAAAAATGGGTATCCATTTGTGTTCTAAACCAAGTCATTTGTCTTTTAGCAAGATGTCTTGAATTTTGTTTAATATTATCAGTTGCTGTTTCAAGTGTTATTTCTTTATTAAAGAAGGGAATAAGCTCCTTATAACCAATCGCATTAGGCGTAATTCCCTCTTTATATAGGCTAAATACCTCATATAAAAGCCCATTAGCAAACATTTCATCAACTCTATCATTAATTCTTTTATATAATAAATCTCTATCTGATATATTAAGATATACAATATAAGGTTCATAATAAGGTTCATTTTTTTTATTAAAATGCTCAATTGATTCATTTGATGATTCTTTAATTTCAATTGCCCGTAAAACGCGTTTACGGTTGTTCATATGTATTCTTGCTGTGTCAAATTCAGGATCAATCTTTAATAAATAATTAAAAAGCTCTTCATTAGAAAAATCCTTAAATCTTTCTTCAAGAGTATCATCACGTTTAGGAGCCTCAAACTCGTAATTATAAAGAACACTTTTTATATATAAGCCTGTTCCACCACAAATTATCATAGGCTTTTTGCTATTATCAATAATTTGACGTGCTCTATGTTGGAATGTCATTACATCGTATTGCTCACAAGGTTGTAATTCATCAATTAAATAATGCTTAATACCTTGCATTTCTTTTGCTGTTGGCTTAGCACTACCAATATCAAGCTTTTTATATACAGCTACACTATCACCAGAAATAATTTCAGCATTTAACCTTTTAGCAAGCTCAATTGATATTTTTGTTTTCCCCACCGCCGTAGGTCCTACAATTGCTATTACGCGTTTCATTACATCACCCTCTTAAACATTTTTTCTAATTCAAGAGTTGTAATCTTGATAATAGTTGGTCTACCATGTGGGCAGGTATATGGATTCTTACATTTTCTTAAATTTTCAAGTAAAGTATCTATTTCTTCCTTTTTTATCGCATGATTAGCTTTAATTGAGGCCTTACAAGCAATCTCGGCTGCTAATCTATCACGATATTTTTCAATTGTAAATTGCTTATCACGATAGGCATTATATAAAATATTACGAAGGAAATCCTCACAATCATCAACATGAAGCCACATTGGATATTCCCTTACAAAGAAAGACGTTGGACTTGCTTGCTCAAGTTTAAAACCAAGTTCTTCAAAAGTAATTAGATTTTCCTTAATTGAAATCATTTCTGAGGCTGTAAATTCAAGATGAAGAGGGATTAGCATAAGTGATGAGGCATTTGTTGGATTTTTTAATACCTCAAGATAATATTCATAATTAATCCTTTCAGCCGCTGCATGCTGATCCATTAAATACATTCCTTCTTCATTTTGAAAAATTAAATATGTTCCATGAACTGAACCACAATACTCTAAATAAGGAATAATATTATCATCTTTTTTTGTTTCTTCTTTAGCCTCAGTTTTCTCTTCAGGCTTGATTTCATCTTTATAGGTATTGGCACTATTTAAAAGCTCATCAAGCTTTGAGGAAGCCTCTTTTAAATAATCATTTTCTTTAGTAATATCATCTTGATAACTAGAATTATTAATTTGAGGCCTTGAAACCTCTTCTTTAAAAATCACATCATTAAATATATTTTGCTTAGCATAGCTTTTAGGAGCATCTTCTATAGGCTTAATATCGGGAATCATTGATGCTGACTTTAAAAGCTCATTTGTTAATTTTTCAACTACTGAGGCCATTTCTTCTTCATTCGATATCTTAATCTGCATTTTAGTAGGATGTACATTAACATCAATCAAGGTTGGGTCAATAGTAATATTACATAAAGCAATCGGATATCTTCCTTCAGGAATATAAGTATGATATCCTTTAATAATAGCTTCAATAATTGGATTTGATTTAACATATCTATCATTAACAATGGTTGTAATTTCAAGCTTATTAGCTCTTGAAACAACTGATTTACAAATTGATAAATCAATCTTATAGCCATTTCCTTCGTAGTTTTTTCTTAACAAACCCTTTGCGACCTCAAGCCCATACAATTCACCAAAAATTCGAACCAAATCACCATTACCTAAGGTTTTATAAATTAAACGCTCATTATTTTTTAAAGTAAAGCTTATATTAGGATTAGCCAAAATATATTTAGATACTAAATAGGTAATACTTCCAAGCTCGGAAGGAAGACTTTTTAAATATTTAAGTCTAGCAGGCACATTATAAAAAAGACCTTCTACCTTTATTGTTGTTCCCTTTGACCGAGATGCAGGGGCTATATCCTCTAAGTGACCGCCCTTATAAATAACCTTTGTAGCTTCAGCACCATCAGATGTTAAAAGGGTGAATGTTGAAACAGAGGCAATGGAAGGAATCGCCTCACCTCTAAAGCCTAAGGTTTGGATTCTAAAAAGGTCATATTCATTTTTAATTTTAGATGTAGCATGGCGTGAAAAGCAAAGTTTTGCATCATCACGTGAATTTCCACAGCCATCATCTTCAATAATTATTTCCTTTACACCACTATCAATTAGGGTAATAGATATATTTTTGGCACCTGCATCAATCGCATTTTCAACAAGCTCCTTTACAACTGAGGAAGGTCTTTCAACGACCTCTCCAGCTGCAATCATATTTGATAATCTTTCATCAAGTTGAACGATTCTTCCCATTATTTCACCTCTAATCTAATTTGTTTTTTTCTTTATATAGCCAATCAAGCGCTTCTCTTGGTGTTAATGAATCAATATCTAAAATTTCAAGAGCATGCTTCAAATTATAAGCTTTTTCTTCCTCTTGATTTTGAGGTTCTTCCTCATAGGCATCAAAATTAAATAAATCAAGGTTAACGCCTGATGTAGAATTATTTTCCTCAAGTGTTTCAAGAATCTTTTTAGATCTTTCAATTAAGCTTCTGGGAAGACCCGCTAAGGATGCAACATTAATACCATAAGATTTATCAGCACCACCGTCTAAAACCTTATGAAGGAAAACTACGCCACCCTTTGATTCTTTAGCATCAACATGAACATTCTTTAAATGCTTTAATGTCTTATCAAGTAAAACAAGCTCATGATAATGAGTTGAAAATAGCATTACACAGCCTATTTTTTCATGAACATACTCAATAATAGCTTGAGCAAGAGCCATACCATCATAGGTAGATGTACCTCTTCCAAGCTCATCAAATAAAATTAAGGAATCCTTAGTTGCATTCTTAATGGCAAAATTAGCCTCTAGCATTTCAACCATAAACGTAGATTGACCACTAATTAAATCATCAGATGCACCAATACGTGTAAATATAGCATCAAAAATCATAAGCGTTGCACTTTTAGCTGGTACAAAACAGCCTATCTGAGCCATTATTACAATAAGTGCTAGCATACGCATATAGGTTGACTTACCACTCATATTAGGACCCGTAATTAAAATTGTATTATAAGAATTAATAATTACATCATTTTTAACATACTCATCCTTTAAGAAGGTTTCAATAACCGGATGACGTCCCTCAACAATATTAACCTCACGCTTTAAAGACATTTCTGGTCTAACATAATTATATTTAACCGAAACCTCAGCGAAAGCAAGAAGACAATCAATTGTTGAAATTTTATCCGCAAGTTGTTGTAATGATTTAGTAAAGCCTTGACATACATCTCTTATTTCAATAAATAAATCATATTCAAGCTTTTGAATTTTTTCAGTTGAGCCTACCACAATTTGTTCATATTTTTTAAGTTCAGGTGTAATAAAACGCTCAGCATTAGCTAAGGTTTGTTTACGCTCATAATGATCACTGTCAGTTAAATTTTGAAGAGCACCCTTAGATACCTCAATATAATATCCAAATACACGATTATATCCTACGTGCATAGTTTTAATACCGGTTCTTTCTCTTTCTTGAGCCTCAAATTTTAAAATCCAATCCTTTGAGGATCCTGAAATTTCTTTAAGTTCATCTAAATCTTTATTATACAAAGGCTTAATCATACCGCCTTCTTTAATTTGAAGAGGTGGGTCATCAACAAGTGCCTTATCTAAAAGATCATATAGTTTTTCGTGGGTATCAATGCCATTTGCAAATGATATAGCATCATCAGTACCTAGAGCCATAACATTCTTCTTAAAATTAGGAATATTAGCTAAACTTCTTCTTAACTGGACTAAATCTTTAGCATTCGCATTTCCAACCGAAATGCGGCCAATAATACGTTCAAGATCATAAACCGTTTTTAATGATTCTTTAATTTCTTCTTTAGCAACATAATTATTTATTAAAGCCTCAACATAATTATGACGCTTAATAATTTCATTTCGGTCAATTAAAGGCCTATCAATCCAAGTATGAAGCTTTCGACTTCCCATTGCTGTTTGGCACTTATCAAGTAACCATAAAAGCGATCCACTTTTTTGATTTTGACGTAGCGTTTCGGTAAGTTCAAGATTACGCTTAGAAAAAGGATCTAGGTGAAGGACCTGATTTGATGAATAAAACTTAATTGGTTGAAGATGATATAAATTATGTCTTTGTGTTTTAGAAATATAATTAATTAAAATACTGATACAAGGAATATCATCCTTAAATTTCTCTAAATTTAGGCCTTCTATCAAATATTTATAATCATCAATAAGGCTTGTATCATCACATCTTGAAATAACAATTTGATAATTATCGTGAAGTGTATTTAATATTTTAAGCTTTAAACTTGAAAGACAAATAACCTCTTTCGCATGAAGAGATAAAATTTCATTTGCTAAAGCTTCTTCATCTTCAATAGTAGTCAAATACATTTGTCCTGTTGAAACATCCGCATAAGCTAAAGTATATCTTGCATCTGTCTCATATATCGCAGCTAAGAAATTATTTTCTTTTTCATTTAAGCCGGCTTCGGTAATTGTACCAGGTGTAATAATTTTAACAACATCACGTTTAACAAGTCCTTTAGCCTGACTAGGATCTTCAACCTGTTCAACAATCGCCACCTTGTAGCCCTTTGAAATTAGCTTTTCAGCATAGCCTGAATAAGCATGAAAGGGAATACCGCACATCGGTACTCTTTCCTTATAGCCAGCATCCTTTCCTGTTAAAGCAATTTCAAGTTCTCGTGAGGCTGTATACGCATCTTCAAAAAACATTTCATAAAAGTCACCAATACGGAAAAATACTATCGCATCAGGATAGTTTTCCTTGCATTCGATGTACTGTTGCATCATCGGTGTAAATTCACTTTTATCGACATCTTTCAAATTCATTTAAAACACCCATTTCTTTTTTAATCTCTTCAATTATAACACGATTTTCATTTTGAATAAATGATTAAACCTCAAAAAAAATGTTTTTTTTGATAAAAAGCGAAAAATAAAAGAGTAGTTTTTTATACCACTCTTCATTAGGTGCAAGTCATATCGCACTTATCATTTAATTATAAATAATCAAATGTTTTTAAATCCACCATCATCACAACTAACTTCACCATCTATATAAAGCATCATCAGAGCATAAAAATTAACTTTCATTGTACTTTCAAACGCATTTATTGTTTTCTTCTATAGGTCATATGAAACAATAAATGCATTGCTTAGAAATCGATATACTCAAATTCTTTATACGCTTCATTTACCAATCTTTTTTGTCTTCTATAAAAATCTACAAATAACTACGTACTATTATACTGGTGATTCATTAAGGAATAAATGCATCAAATCGCAATCATAAAAAGTCTTGCCAATTTTTATATAACGATAAAATATACCAGTTTTTTTAAAGCCAAATTTTGTATAAAGAGACTTAGCACGTTCATTGTCGCTTCTTACAGTTAAATGTATGCTATCAATATTAATTTTTTTAGCAAATTCAATTGCCTCCTTCATTAACATTGAACCAATACCTTTATGCCAATAATCTTTTTTTACTGATATACCTAATTCAGCATTATGCTTAATTCTTTCCTTTGAAAATGAATTTAGATTAAGACAACCAACTATTTCTCCTTCATCGTCTGCTACTAAATATATACTATTATTTGATGAATTCATTTTATCTAAATAATCTTTCTCTTGCTCTAAAGTTAATCCTACACCTTGATTACCAAATGTTAAATTATCTGTTTCACCACCAATAATTTTACAATATTCTAAAATTGCTTTTGCATCGCTACCTTTAGCTTTTCTTATAATCATATTTTCACCACCATTTATTATGAAATTATAACATAGCATCTTTTTTTTAAAACATTACTCTAATTATAAATTTATATTTCTTACAAAATATTTTGGTTCACTATTATAATATTTTTTTAAACAATAGTTTTTTTATATTAAATTAAATTTAATTTTGTAAAATTAAAAAACTAATAATCTCTTAATAAAACAAGTTTCAATACTAATTAAATTCTATAAAGCAAGCAGATATGTTACATTTTTATGCATTTTATATTAAAAAGGTCGTCTTAGCAACCTTCTTAATTCTTTCCTTTATTCTCGTCTAAATACAGCTTAATACCTTTAATTAATCTAGCAGTACCGTCAACAACATTTGCATAAGGCGTTGCAACATTCATTCTTAAAAAAGTACGCCCAGCATTACCGTATGAAGCGCCATCAGATAAATAAAGACCCGTATGATTTCTAATATAATCCCTTAAAACTAAAGAATCATCACAAATTTGACTAATATCAATCCACATTAAATAGGTAGCATCTTGCTTAATAGGGTAAGCCTTAGTAGCTTTAAGCTTTGATATAACATATTCCTTATTCTTTTCAATATACTCTCTTAATTCTAAATTCCAATTATGACCATAATTAAAAGCTGCACACGCAGCACCAATAGCAAATGTATTAGGCTCCGCAATTTCATCATTGTTAAGGCCACGATTAACATAATGCCTTAGAGTATCATTTGGTATTATTAAAGCCGAGGTTTGAATACCTGCAATGTTAAAGGCTTTAGTAGGAGCGACAAGGGCAATGCCAATTTCTTTTGCTTTTGGTGATACACTAAGTAAAGGAATATAGCTTTTTTTAGGTGAGGTTATATCACAATGAATTTCATCACTAATAAGCTTTACATTATATTTAAAGCATAAATCAACTATTTTAGTAAGTTCATCACAAGACCAAATTTTACCAATAGGATTATGAGGATTACATAATATCATTAATGTTGTTTGCGGATCACTTAATTTTTCTTCTAAATCATTAAAATCAATATGATAGCTATGATTTTCATACTTTAAAGGTGACTCTAAAATATAACGCCCATTATTATAAATCGAATTAAAGAAAATATTATAAACAGGTGTTTGAATCAAGACCTTTTCAGCTGGTCTAGTTAATCTTCTTACAATACTTGAAATAGATGGCACAACACCCGTTGAGAAAATAAGCCAACTAGGATCTATTATAAAATTATGTTCCTTTTTCCACCAATAAATAAAAGCCTCATAAAAATCATTAGGTATTATATTATAGCCATAAATACCATTTTCGGCTCTTTTTAAAATTGCTTCCTTGATTTCTGGTAATACCTCAAAATCCATATCAGCAACCCACATAGGAAGCTCATCTTGCTTTATATCCCATTTAAGCGATGCCGTTTTTCTTCTATCAATTATTTTGTCGAAGCTATACATTCTTTCACCTCATATTTACATGCATTCTTAGATGTTTTAATATTATCATCTAGTATTAACTTTCCAATTCCTAAAGAACGAATTATACCTCCATTTGGATTCTTAACTGAATCAATTTTAGAATTAATATCAGCATCAACAGTTGAATATTCAAATGCAAGTGTTACATTAAGCTTACAATTAACAAGCTTAAGATTTTCCATATAACAAAAGCCCTGTAATGATTCCATATTACAATTGATAAATGTTATATTTTTACTATTCCATCCTAAATATTCACCTATAATTGTTGAATCATAAACTGTTACATTTTCACAATTCCAAAACGAATCCTTAGAATTTAAAATGGCATTTTTAATTACAATATTTTTTCCACCATCGAAACAATAATTTCCATCAATTTTAATATTATTACACTCAATATTATGAGAGTTCATCGCAAAATAATCGCCTTTAATATAACAATCATGAAGGGTAATATCATGACAATTCCACATTGTTTCTAAAGCATTATTTAGCTTAACATTAAAAAGATTTATATATGAGCTTCTTCTAAATTGCTTAGGAGCATCAATAATTGAATCATTGATTGTAATATTATTTGTATACCAAATACCTGAACGAGCCGTTTCTTCAAAATATGAATTTAAAACCTTAACATTATTACAATACCATAAAGGATATTTCCAACCAAATTTAGAATTAATAACCTTAATATTTAATGATTCCTTTAATGGAGATTCACCATCATAAAAGTAACAATCAGATACCTCTAAATCTTCACTTTTAAATAAAGCTCTTTCTCCAGTTAATGCTTGATTATTTATCCTGTTCATAAAATCACTACCTTACCTCAATAATATCATTTAATACTTGTTTTAGCAAATATTTTACTACTATTATAACGCTTAAGTTAGCTTTAGTGTCAAGTAAAAAATTACCATTAAATTATCAATGGTAAATCATTATTTTTTTATTACGTCCTCATATACCTTAATAATATTTTCTACAAATATATTATCAGTATATTGGATGGTACTCTTCTTCGTATTTCTCTTAAGACTTAAAAGCTTATTCTTATCAGTTTCTAAATTTTTCATATAAGCAATTAATTCATTCTCCTTTTCATACGCAATACCATTATAGTCATTAATAAGCAAATTTAAAAGACAATCATCCTTTCTAACTAAAAGTGGAAGGCCTGATGCTAAAGCTTCAAGATAAGTTAAACCTTGTGTTTCCGATACGGAATCACACAAAAAAACATCTCCAAGTGCATAATAGCTACTTATATTTTTCCATTCAATAAAACCTGTAAAGATAACATTTTCTTTAAGTTCTAATTCTAAAGTAAGCTTCCTAAGCTTTGAAAGTTCTGGTCCATCACCAACAATTAGCAAGCGATTATTAGCATTTGCGACCTCCTTATACGCTGTAATAATATTTGAAATTCGCTTTTCTTCCGAAATTCTTCCTACAAAAAGATAAACAAATTTATCCTGAAGCTGGTATTTACTAACCAAAGAGGCTTGTCTTTTAGATTCTAAAAAAGCATCTAAATTAATTCCAGTAGGAATAATTCTTACATCTTCATTAATTCCTAGCTTATAATGATACCTTTGATCATATACCTTTTTAGTCGGTACTATTTCGATTAATGATTGCCTACTTACCGGGCGTAAAAAACGATTAACTAAAATATTATGCATCTTTTTGGGAAATAGACGCGTAAAAAATCCTGAAACATAACTTAAATATTCATCAAATAAAGTATGGAAAGTATGTACCATAGGAATATTAAGTTCTTTTGAGCATTTAATTGCAAGCCTTGCCATCGAAAATTCCGTTTGAACATGAATTACATCAAGGTTAAGCAAAGCTATTCTTTTTATATATTCTTTTTTAATATTAATAAAACGATAACCTCTAAGCTTTTTAAAAGGATAATGAAAGCCAGGAATATTAATAAAATATTCACCTTTAGCTTTTAATATTTCTAATTCTTCTTTTTTTATATTACGAAGATCTAAACTTGTAATTATATATACTATATGACCTCTAGCTCTTAGTCCATCAGCAAGTGTTTCAATTGATGTAACAACACCACTAACAGTCGGAAAATATTGGTCAGTAAAAATGCCAATACGCATAATATACCTCTTAAATTAATACTTCATCTATTTTAACAATAATATTTGGCAAATTATAAGATTTATTAATAAAGCATACTTACAAAAAGTGCACCTGTTATATAATTTTTGTAAAATAATGTACCATAATATATATTCATACTGGACAAATTATAATATGAAATAACAAAAAAGGCCATGAATATATTTTTTAGTAAATAAAATTGTTAAATTTAATTATTTTTCAAGATTAATAATTTTACTTCCACTTAATAAATCACCATAATGATTAATTGACATAACAAGCTTATTCTTAGATACCTCATCAATAACCTCAATAATTCTTTTAGCACTTAAAGAATCAATTTTAGCATTCATTTCATCAAGAAATAAAACCTTACTGTCAAGAATAATTGCTCGTGCAATATTAAATAGTGATAACTCACCGGTTGAATAATCAGTACCTACAAGAGGTGCATGAATATCATTTATGCGGTCAAGTCCAACCTGATGTAGGACCTTATAAACAGCATCATCACTAATATCATTACATAAGGTAATTTCATCCTTAATTGAACCACCAGAAAAGAAATAATCCTGATATACAATACCAAATACTTGACGTTTAAGCTCATCAGACATCAAATATGTAGGAATTCCATTAATTGTAACAGTACCCTTGGTTGGTTTAATTAAACCATAAGCAAGCTTAAACAAGGTTGTTTTTCCACTTCCACTCTTGCCCTTTAAAACAAGACGATCACTACCATTAAGAACTAAATTAAAGTTTTCAATAACGTTATTTTGGCCATCATATGAAAATGACACATCCTTAAATTCCAGCTTAATACTATCTAAATTAATATCATAATGCTTCTTTTTTTCATCCTCAGGTAGATTAAAGTATTCATTAATACGAAAAATCGCTGCCATCGACTTTTGAATTGTTTGAAGCTCCATACCAAGGCTTTCAATCGGATTGAATAAATTTGTAATTAAATCAATTGAACTTACAAGCATACCAACGCTCATACCAAATAAGCTTATATCTGCACTTGAAAGACATATAATTAAAACAATTAAAATCATTTTTAAAATTTGCATTATAGGTGAAAATACTGCATCATAGGTATTAGCCTTTTGATTTGTCTTAAAATGATTTTTTAATACCTCATTATATTTTTCCTCAACATTTTCATAAATTCTAAATGATTTAATCGTAACAACATTATCAAGATTTTCAAGAACAAGATTGTTAACATTACCCTCTAAAGCACGATTGGCAGCCTGAGCTTTATACATTCTTTTTCTTATCCACATTGTAAATAAAACAATAATAGGAATTACAAGTAAGGTAATACCACCAAAAATTGGGGAGAATATAAAGATAGAAACTACAATACCAATCATTTTGAAGGCATCAATCGCCATTGAAATAACACCTGAGGTAATTAAAGTATTAATTTCTTCAACATCATTTGAAAAATATGCCTCAAGATTACCTGTATCTAGATGTGAAAATGTAATATATGATAGCTTATGAATCTTATTTAGCATTTCTATCCTAATTGTTTTTCCAACACCCTGAGATAAAATTACAAGTAAAACCTCTTTTAAGAAATTAATAAGACCTATTGCAATAAAAAGTAGCATATAAAAGATAGCATAATCTAAAAGTCGTTCTTTAACACCACTATTTAAATCATCAACAATAATCTTTAAAAGCTGAGGTGGAGCAAGTGATAAAGCAGTAGCAGCTGCAATTACAAATAGCGTTAATATAAAGACATGACTATGCTTCTTAAAATAATTAAAAATGCAATTTAAAACACTCATCTTTTACCTCCTAGGATACTTAAAAAATCCTCGTTTTGAAGCAGCTCATCATAGGTACCAACAATATATGAATCATTAAATAAGAATATTATTTTATCCATTTGACTTAATATTTCTTTTTGATTATTAATAATTACCAAAATTGATTCTTGATAATTATTTTGAATATTATTTAAAATATCCACACTCATTTTTATATCAATAGCATTAAAAGGATCATCTAATACAATTAGCTTAGGACTTCCATATAAGCATCTTGCAATTTGAAGACGCTTCTTTTGACCTCCAGATAGGTTTTCAGCCAAGTTTGATAAGACCTCATTTTCCTTAAGAGGAAATTCCTTCACATCATCATATAAATCTGCCATTTTAAGTTCATGCTCTACATCTTTATTTTCAAAAGCAATATTATATTTAATTGTATCATTAAAAATTTCAACCTCTGCAGGTGCATAGGAAATATAGTGATCAATTAAGCTATTTTTATTTTCCTTAAGCTCAAGGCCTAAAAGCTTAATACTTCCTTCATAATCATAAAGACCAGAAAGAGCACCACCAAGGGTTGATTTTCCACTATGAATCATTCCACAAATACCAATAGCCTCACCGCATTTAGCATCAAAGGAAATGTTATGAAGCATAAAGCTCTTATCATAACCAAATGTTAAATTAGATACTACAAGACGATTACCTTTTAATTTATAATCTCCATGCCTTGCCATTTCCTTCCTTTCAAGATAAGGCGAGCATCTTTTCCAAGAAACCTTAAAGTTAGTAGCCGCATTAAATACCTTACCAACCTTTGAGGCCTTATTAGCTACTAAAACATAGGTTGAAAGATAAGCTGAAAATGTACCTACAAGCCAAGTACCACTTGTAACCTTTATACCACAAAAGTAAATAACAAAGAATAAACCAATTAAAGCAATTGCCTGATAGGTTGGTTCAAGTGAGCCTTTAAATACCATTGACTTAATTGACTTTTTTTCAAGCTCATTTTGTGTATTCTGATAGATTGCATCATACTTATGACACACACCAAAGCCACGATAATATAGTTCATTCTTTAAAGAATTTAAGGTAACATCCTTTGATTTTGAAAATGTCTTTTTATATTCAGAGGTTGATTTATATATAATCTTCTTCATCAAATTAGCAAAAACCATTGATAGCACTAAGAAAATGGTAATAACTAAAGTTGTTTTCCAATCCATAATCATTAAGCTTATAAGATAACCAAGCATAAGAATAATACTATCATATACTTCCGTTAATATCTTTCTTACACCTTCAGCACTATCCTTAATATCAGATAGATTTTTGTTCATAATATCACCCTTTGACTCTGTTATAAAGGTTGATATATCATCAGTAATTAAATTTTTAAAGCTTACCCTACGCATTTGTAAAACCATTTTATTTGAAAAATCTCTTACATAATAACGCTTGAAATATCGATTTACCTGAATAAAAATAACAAATGTCAAAAAGGTAAGTGCAAATTTAATAATATATTTAACATCATCTTGAGCATTAAATGCATCAATTAATTTTCCTTGGACAATTGGTACTAAAGCCATTAAACTATTATAAATAACACCGGTTATGGAAGCTAAAATAAATGATTTTTTATTTAGCTTAAAATAAGTTCTAACTCGATCATAGCGTAAATTATCATTTTTACTTTTCATTAACATACCAGCCATTCTTTCTATACTTTTTAGATTCTAAATATACCTTTTCAACAAGATTTAGAAATTCTTTCTTTTCTTTATCAGTTAAAGCCTCTAAACATTTATCATAAAAGAAAACCTCTTCATTTAGAACTTCATCCTTAAGCTTTAAGGCTTTATCAGTCGCAATTAGAATCTTCCTTCTTGAATCGGTAGGATCTGATTCAATCCTAACATATTCAAGCTCACTTAGCTTTTTACTCATTCTTGTAACTAAGCCCTTATCAACGTTAAGATAATTTGAAACCTCAGCAAATGATCTACTTTCACGCTTAGTAATAAATCTTAGCATCTCATATTCAGTTTCATTTAACTCCATACTTTTTTTATTAACAGAATTTTTATAAAGGTTCATATTTCTAACAACCTTCGTAATTTCTCTTACATCCACATTATCACTCCTTTAGTTGACTTGTCAACTACATTTTAGTACTAATAATTGACTTGTCAACTATTTTTGTAAAATTTAAAAAGGTAAGTTAAACACTTACACTTTCTTTAAGAAATCTTCATTTACTTCAATATCTAAATCCTCAATATCACTATCATCCTCTGGCTCACTATTAAATACAGTTACCTGCATTTTCGTTTCACCTAAAACCTCTGCTAGAATATCAAAGGATAAATCTATATCAATATGTCCATCATAAATTTTAGCATTAGTTGCTTGCGGACTCTTTAAGATCTTAATTAAAACATCATCAGAATGCTCAAGATAATCATCTACTATTTGTTTGGTTTTAATATCCTTTTTATAGCTTACCGTTTCCCTTAAAACATCTGTTTTAGTATTATTTGCAAGACTATACCAAATATTAATATCGAAGGTTCCTGTAACATATACAACATCTGATTCCTTATAGGCTTCATATTTATGGTTAATTATCCAACAGCCCAAAATTGAATATGGCTGTAAGGTTGTATCAATAGTATGGGACATACTAATACTTTTCTTACCCTTTGCAACAATCGCTTTTGTTACAATCTCTCTTACATTAGACAAAATAATCCCCTCCATTTATATTATATGAAGGGGATTTAAAAAATTGTTTAATTTTATCATTAAGTACGCACTATAAAGTGCTATAGTCACTTTTTGGATAATAAAAAAATCCATAGTGATACTAAGGATTAATCATTATTATTAAATTTAGAAATTGCTGATTTCAAGAATTAAGGGCGTATGATCCTGTCTTTGACCTGAATCTAGCATTGAAGATTTTAACGCTTTATCCTTAATTCTATCACTTAAAAGGAAGTAGTCAATTCTCCAGCCTGAGTTATTAATCTTACTGGTTTTAATACGCTGAGACCACCAAGAATAAATACCTTCAACATTTCCATTTAAATATCTAAAGCTATCCACAAAGCCTTTGGAAAGAAGATTTGAAAATCCTTCTCTTTCCTCATCGGTAAAGCCCGCTGATGTGTGGTTAGAGTCTGGATTAGCAAGATCAATTTCCTCATGAGCAACATTAAAGTCCCCACAAGCAATAACAGGCTTTTCTTTATCAAGGCTAGTTAAATAATTGGCGTAGCATTTATCCCATTCCTGTCTTTCCTTAAGCCTTTTAAGACCATCTCCAGCATTTGGTGTATAAACATTTACAAAATAAAAATACTTAAATTCGAGACATAGAAGTCTTCCTTCTAAATCCATGGTATCAGGAGCGCCAATTGAAGGCTTGGATACCTTAGCCTCATAGGAATTCTTATAAAGCACCATTGTTCCTGCATAGCTTTTTTTTGCAGGGAAGGCTGAGCTTACAAGCTCTATTTTATAATTAGGAAAATATGAAAGTAAAATCTCTCTTTACTTATCGGTCAAACCCGCCTCAGGTAGCTTTGTTTCCTGAATCGCAATGATATCTGCGTCCTCCTGCTTAATCATTTCAAGCACATTTCTTGAAAGCTCTGATCTTGCAGATGTAGATGTAAGAGCTGCGTTAATTGAATCAATATTCCATGAAATAAATTTCATTATTCTTCACCTTTCTTAAGCCAATTTAATATTAGACTTTTTTTGTATTATAGCGTATTTTTCCCCTTTATAAAAGCCAAAAGCTTTTAAAACAGCTTATATTTTGACATTTTTTTAAATACGAAAAAAAGGAGCTCCTAACAATAATTTTTATTTTAGCAAAGCTCGATTTATACTACTTTTATAAAAAAACTATGAATATCAGCTTTTTAAAGCCAATTCTTCACAGTCATTTTTCTTACTTTAATTTCTTTAAATCCTCGGCAGTAATTTTACCATATGATGCAAATGTTACTATTTTTTTAATTGATATACAAATGATATTGCAGCTATTTAAAACAAAAATTTTTATTAGTTTCGAAAAATTATTATATAGTTAAGCATCATTATTGCTGTTTTTATTAAAATATTCCACTTTTAATTCAAAAATCTATAAGAGTATCAAAATAAGAAGTATAACTTGAAGAACTTCTTTTATATCTATTAAATTTATCAGCAAACTCTAATATTATTGTTTTTCCTTTTACTTTAAAATTAACTTTTTCACAATAGTTTTCATTTATCACTGACTTTTAACTCTTGAGGAATATTTTACTTAATTGTTCTGATTTCACTTTCCAATTTTACAATGTAGTCCTCAGCAATATCTTTGAATAAGTCTATTTCATGTTCTGAACAGTCCAATTTAAAACTGATATCTTCTCAAAATGATAAATCAATTATTTAGAATATTATATAATTAGTCTAAAAAAATGTCCGCATACCCTAACCTATATAATAATACAATTTACAATTTAAAAAATTATTTTTAATTTTAGATTTAATTATTTCGCCTATTTTTTTCGTAATCACTCATAAAACGACAAACAATAATAATTAAGTATAATACTTCTATAATTAAGGTTAAAATACCTATAAAATAGAATGGAATACCTATACTAAATTCTAATATTAAACCAAGTGTAACACCAATCACTATAATAATACATATACCAATTATTTTATCCTTATATTCTGGTCTCATTTATAGCCCTCCTATAATCATCATTTATTTTTACTTTAGACACATAAGTTGTCATTTTCTTCGAAGTATCACTAGTAACATATTTTTTTCATCATTTGAAACATACGATTTGTTCAGCAATATCATTTTCAATTCTATTGGAACATTCATTAAGATTCTTTAAACTTATATTGGCAATTCTTAACTATTCATCATCCACTACTTCAAACTTACTATATATTGTATCAGTTCCTGAATTATTCTCAGCAATACTTGCTTTGTCAACCGTATTATATGACTTTGTTGAAATTATATCCATTTGCATTAATCTAGAATATTTATCATCAGTCATATTATAAATCTCACTTTCTGTGAAACCTAAATCAACTAATTTTTCATAATCGGCAACTTATCATTTTTAAACCATTCTTTTCTGTTAGGCACAACTAACCAAATATATTATAATCATTTTATTTCTAATGTCAAATAATATAGTTTATATTTTTTATATAGTCTCTAATTAACATTTCTAGATACGCAAATATTTATCTTTTTTTTCAATTTAAACTCATAATAGGTATCAACTTGCTCTTTATCTTATATCAAAATATTATAAAATACTTCTTCCTTCTTTTTACAAATTCGTCAGTTGAAATCACATTAAAAGTTTGCACTAAAGCACCTCTAAACGTTTAATCATCATACGTTCTTTAACTATATTATATTTTTTTAATGCCCTTTGTCTATTTTATTTTTTTATTATAATAAGTAAAAAAAAGCCTACAAGAACTTAATCCTGTAAGTTTTTTAAAAAAATCTTCTTCAAAGAATTTTTTGATATCTTCATTAAAAATAATTGTTTGATTCTTTATTTCTTTTGGAATTTCAATATATCCCAAATCAACACATATATATGATGCCTTTTTATTCAAATAAGTCATTTTTATAAAAGGATTCTTAATCCAAACCGGTGTAGAAAAACCTACACCAAGCTCTAAAATACAATTTTTTTATCATTATATTTAGTAATAAAATCATTATATCTTTTATATGCTTGATGCCAGCCTAAATCTTCAAAAAAATGATTGTCACATCTTAAATTTGTAGTCATATGTCTTCCACATAAAGGACATCTAGGAATTAAGCTTGAAGGTATTTTATTATCTTTAATACTGTTTATCATTTTAAAAATAATTTCTTTATTATCGTAAGTCTTATTATGGCAAGGAAGACTACATTGAAATAAGCCATAATCACCTTGCATATAAAATAATCTTTTTTTATCAAAGCCTGCAAGCTGAAATTGGTGATTAGCATTAGTTGTTATGACAAAATAATTTTTATCTTTAAACAATTCATATATTTTTTGATATGAAGGATTAGCGTCATTTTTATAACGATTTAAATAAATCATTTTAGACCAATAAGCCCATTTTTCTTCTAATGAATCAAAATCATGGAATCCTGCACTTTACATATCCTTATATCCATATTTATCATATATGTATTTAAAGTTATCCATAAATGTCTTTCCGCCATATTCAAATGAAGCAGCACTAGATAAGCCTGAACCTACTCCAATTAAAATAGTATCTGCTTCATCAATTATTTTCTTAAGGCGCAAATTCACTAAATAATCCTTCCTCTTTTACAATCCAAGAGCTTTGACTAGCAACTTTTAGATTATCATTTTCTGTTAAAGTACCAATTAAAAAAGGTGAATTATCATCATAATTTTGATAATTACTTAAAACCATTTTACTATTTCCGTTTGCATAGCAATATTTACATAAATGCATACAGGAATTATAAGAACCTATATCATTTGAAAGCAAGCAAGCACAGTAGCCCCTTCTTGCTTGCATCTTACTTGTTGGCTTAAGCTTAACCCCAGCGGCTCTCTCATAGTCTTCAAGGCGCATACAGCCATCCACATCTATTCCATAATTTTTAAGCCACTTTTCTTTAGAACAAAGTCTTAATTCCATATTATATTTTTTAGCTATTTTTTGAAATTCTTTAGCAAGATAAACTTTATCATCATCAGATGCATCCTGAATTTCTGGATGATTTTTTTTAAGCTTATCATATAAATCAACAAAACCAAAAACAGCAAGTTTTGTATATCCTGCCAATCTTGATGCAATATACTCAAACGCCTTCAAATGTCTTTCTTTAGGATAATTAGGAGTAATTATAATTGGTGTAAAGCGCCAACCAACAGCGTATTTTCCAAGTCTTAAAGATAAAGTCTTAAAATCCTCAATCACATCCAAAAGATAAGGAACATTAGGCTCTAAGTCACGTCCATAGGTAGTAATTGTTACATACCAAAATTGCTTATATTTAGATAGCTCATCAAGATATGGCAACATAGATCTTGGATTTTTAGTGCAAAAGCCAATCACATCAACAACCTTAGGATCTAAGCTAAATTTAGTAACCAAATTAGGGTAATAGGGGTTTCTTACCAGTACATAGCCTTCCTTAATACGATTTATAAACCATTTTGCATAAAAAGCAGGAATATCTGTTCTTTGACCGGTATTAATAATCATACTTTTTTTCCTCCTTCTTATAAAGCAAATAATCTTTCATATCATAAGTAGAAAATATAACATTCAAATCAGGATGATCTTTTAAATAATTAAAAGCTGTCTTATAAGCAATACTCGAAGCTATATCCTTAGGAAAATTATATAGTCCTGTTGAAATACAAGGAAATGCAATTGTATTAACCAAGCCTTGAAGCCTCCTCTAAAGAGCTTAAATAACAATTTTTCAAATCTAATTTATCTTGCTCACTTAGCTTAATAACTTGAGGTCCTATGGTATGAAAAATATACTTAGCCTTTAAATTATAAGCATTAGTCACAATAAATTTACCATTTTCTTCTTCATAATTTTAGCCAATTTTCTTTAATAAATCTCTTCTTACCTCAAGACCAGCATAAGAATGAATAATATTATTTACACAGCTATGAAGAGGATAAAAACATCCAAGTAATCTTTCATTACAAGCATTAACAATCGCATCAACAATTAGCTTGGTAATATCTCCTTGATAGATAAATATATTATTTTTATATTGAAAGTTTTTTGAGTCTTGAAGCTTATATTTATTGAGTTCACTTAAATAACCTCATCCTGTCTTATATAAAATTCATTTTCTAAATCATAAGGCATAGTGATATTCATTAAAGCTCTTAATGTATCAAAGGTATAAACACTAATAAATTTATCTATCTTATTATATTTAAGCAAGTAATCAATACACCATTTTAAATTATCCATTATTTACTTTCTTTTTTAGATGCTCTCCCCATAACTTCATAGCCTCAATTACAGGTTTTAAAGAAAGGCCTAGTGCTGTTAAGGAGTATTCTACCTTAGGAGGAACTACAGGATAAACCTCCCGATGAACTAAACCATCCGCTTCCATTTCTCTTAACTGCTGCGTAAGCATTTTTTGAGTAATAGGCGCTAATGATTTTTTTAATTCATTAAATCTTTTGGTACTCTCCATTAAATCTCTAATAATTAATATTTTCCATTTATCAGAAATAAAATTTAAGCAAGTTTGTACCGGACAATTAGGTAAATTATTATAATCAATCATATAAACCTCCATAGTATCTTTTATATACTACAGTATAACATATAATAGTTTAACTGTTAATTATTTCAATCTAAAACGGCATCTGTTTTGGTATAAGCATCTAAGGAATTTTGTTTAGTTTGAATACAAATAAAAGAAATTCCCATATCATTTGCTGCAAACATTTGTCTTTTAGCATTAGGTGATACCCTTATAAAGTCACCATTTTTTAATAATACCTCTTCTTCATCAATTATCATTTTACCTTTTCCTTCAAAAATAAAATAAATTTCTTCATTTTCTTTATGATGATGAACAAAAGGAACACATGCACCAGCAGGGATGTTATTGATTGATACCTCAGCCCCTGTAAGTCCAAGCTTATCATGTAATTCTACTCTAGGCTCATTTGTCGCATTTAATATACAATAATTTTTCATTTTATAAATCCTCTTTCTGTATCTTTAATACAACTTTATTATAATTTATAATTTCAAAATTAAAAGTACGCACAATAAAGTGCCATAGTTACCTTTAAGAAACCATAAAAAATCCTTAGGATTAATCTAAGGACATTATCTATTTAAATAGCCACGACATTATCTTATCATCATGTGATACCTTGCCAATTCCTCCATGCTGATTAGTACCATTAAAATATGTGGCATCCTTTATATCTAATGTGGCTAGCTTAGATATTTCATCATCGGTTAAATTAATTTTCTTATATTCAAACACAATTTGATTATAGGTATTACTTATTCTTGAAGAGCCATAATACTCCTCATTTTTGCCTATAACAAAATATATAGGAACTCTAGCATTGACAAGCTCACTAATTGTCCCGTCCCAAACAGACGCTACATGTAATGCTCTTTTAAATAATTCCGGGTGCAATGACATTACAAGGGACAAGGTTTCTCCACCACCAGAATAACCATCAATATATATATTTTCAATATTATAATTTTCTTTAAGATATGTAACAAGTGCAATCGTTTGATTTGCAGAAGTCTTGCCCCAATCATTTAACTGTAAAGCTACAATCATCATTTTATCATTATAATTTAAAGCCTCAAAGACAAAATTCTCAGTTTTAAGATTAGCCCCAACGCCTTGAAAATATAGTCCATTATAGCCTGGAAGTGATACAAATAAATCTATTTTTTCATTATCATTTATTTGAGGGAAATATGAATTAAAGTGAATATCACCATAACTAGATTTTAAAACATTATCAAGAATAAATCCACGGTATGTATCATTACCCACTTTTAAATTTGAAGTTTCAATTAAAGGAGTTGGTGTTATAGGTAAACTACTGCTTTCTGTTATTTCTTTATTTTTAGTACAAGCACTCAAAAAGGTAATTATTATAACTAAAAATAACGTTCTAATTTTCCATTTCATTTAAAACCCTAATTCTGTAGTCCAACTAACAACTTCACTTTTTGAAGATGAAACACGTGATCCTCTAATTGATAATGCCTTATCTTGTTTAAAATCACTATTAGGAAGAAGACTCTTAAGTGTTTCTAGACTTGAAGCCCCAGATGAGGAACCATTATGAGTATAAAACGGAATAACGGTTTTACCAGAAAAATCGTATTCCTCAACAAAACTCCAAACTGGCATAGGAAGATCATACCACCAAATAGGAAATCCTAAAATTATTAGTTCATAATTTGCAAAAATATCCTTATCAAGATGAGCTTTAAGAGCAGGTCTTATTTTACCATTAAGCTCACTTTGAGCTCTATTATAAACATCATCATTTGTATAAGGTATTTCTGGTACAATCCTAAAAATATCACCAGAAACCTCTTCTTCAATCATATTAGCAAGCTCCATCGTATTACCAGAGAATGAAAAGTAAGCAATCAAAGTTTTACTTCCACCATAATTTGTATCAAGCGGTTCATTATCGATTGCCACGTTTCTACTACACGATGTAATTAATAAAGAGATTAATATACCAAAGAAAATAAATATTCTTTTTAATTTCATTAAAACTTACTCCTTTCTCTTAAAATAAAAGCACGCGTAAATATTCCAATAATAATAAATAGCAATAACATACTAAAAATTTCCAAAATATCAACTATAAATAGATTTTTATAATAATTTTTAAAGCTTGTTATTAAAAATAATTCTTCATAAAATTTTCTTTTTACAATCATAACATATATACTAGTCATAATATTTAAAATTAATAAAGAATAGGCAATATTCATAATTACTTTATTAGCTTTATATCTTTTATATTTTTTCATTACTAATGATTCTAAATGAAGTCCTAAGTGAAAACCCATTAACACAAAAAGCCATGCGGTTGTAAATAAATGAAGACTTCTTCCTAAAGCTTTATTTTGAAAAGCACCTTTAAATATAACCCCTGATACCATCATAGAACTTATAAATGCTAATATTGTAAATAGTATTATTATAGAGTCTATAACCATATATAAAATTCTTAATTTACTATATTTACCTTTGAACAAATTTTTATACCATTTATAATTTAAAATATTGTGACCAAAAAGTAATATAAACATTCCTATTCCCATATATTCATGAATTATAACGGACATATTCCTTTGGCACATTAATAAAACTAAAATTATAATTAATGTAAAGTCAATAATTATTCTTAAATGTTTAAGCTTCATCTTATTTAATATTTAAATTCAAGCCATCAATCCAAGTTTCAATTTGCGAGCTAGTCGCTCTTGAAGAAAATCTTTGACCTTGCATCCATGTTGCACCAAAAGCTAAGGCTTCATGCCTTCTTGTACTAAAGCCTGAAGATGAAGATGTTGCAAAAGGAACAATTGTTTTACCTGTAAAATCATTAAGTTTCAAAAAATCATCTACAACCCAGCTTAATTCTTGCCACCAAACAGGAGCTCCTAAAAAGACATAATCAGCCTCATCATAACCCTCAAAGCTTACCGTTTGAAGTTCAACATGACGATTGGAATCATTATGTTCCTTCACAACGCGACTATTTTGATTAGAATAATTCAAATCACTTGATGTATAAGGATTAACTGGCTCTAGTTCATAAATAGGAAGGTTTAAATAGCTGCTTATATTTAAAGCGACATTTTTTGTATTATTTGTAGCTGAAAAATAAACCACAATCGCGTTTTTAGAATTACTAGAATTGTTAGATGAACCTATAATAGAGCTACTTTCTGGTGGAATAACACTTGTGCTTTCACTTTCACTAGTTGAAGTGTTTAGACTTTCCTTACAGCTCGCAAAAAGGCTTAAAATGCCAAATGCTATAATAAATGAAATTGTCTTTTTCATTTTATCACCTCATATTTCTTCTTTTAATAATTAAATCTCCAAACCATTCAATCATTTTAGGATCTTGATGACTAAAGAATAATGATGTTTTAGTATCAAGCGTTAATATTTTAGCTAAATCATCATTATCAAGTTCAAATGAATCAATTGAAAAATTTTCAATCATTCTTTCCTTATGAATAGATTTTGCAAGTGATACAATATTTCTTTGATATAACCATCTTAAAATAACCTGTGCAACTGTTTTATTATGCTTTATGGCAATTTCATGTAAAACAGGATTATTAAACATATTATTTCTACCTTCTGCAAATGGTGCCCATGCCTCTAATACAACGCCATATTTATCAGCCCACTTTTGAGCTTCAATTTGTTGATTAAAAACATTAACCTCTATTTGATTTACCATCGGTTTAATTTGGGCAAACAAACATAAATCAATTAATCGATCAGGATAAAAATTAGAAACACCGATCGCTTTTACAAGATCCTCTTTATACAACTTTTCTAAATCACGATAAGCACCATAATAATCTGCTAGTGGTTGATGAAGTAAAATCAAATCCAAATATTTAACATTTAATTTCTTCATTGATTCAATAACAGAATTGTATGTTTTACCTTCACCATAATTATCAATCCAAACCTTAGTTGTAATAAATAGGTCTTCTCTTTTAATATTACATTCCTTAATAGCCTCACCAACTTCTTCTTCATTAAAATAAGATTGAGCTGTATCAATGTGTCTATACCCAGCTTTTAAAGCTGCAAGAACACTTGCCTTACAATCTTCCTTACTAACCTGATAAACACCATAACCTCTTGCAGGTACTTCATATCCGTTTGCTAATCTAATATTTTCCATTTCTTATTTCTCCTTTAAAATTTTAATATGCTCTAAAGCTGATTTATTAAATAAACCCTCAACCACATTAATTTCTGGATTTATTTTTTTAATATCATTTAAGCTGTTAATCATATATTGCTTATCGTTTGTATAACTATTAGCGCATATTATAACTTTTCCTTTATATTTTTTCAGTTCTTTAACAAATGTTCCCACACACATAGGAATCGTATACCACCAAATAGGAAACATCAAAATAATTTCATCATACAAATTATAATTAATATCTAGTGGCTTAATTTCTGGTAAAATCCTTTTATCAATTTCTCCTTTAGCTTCAACATAAGCACATTCATGATAATCATTTGAATATGGTACTTCTCTTTCAATTCTTACAATATCACATTTTATCTCTGCCTTTATTTTAGAAACTAAATCTATGGTATTTCCTGACCAACTAAAATACGCAATTAATTTTTCCATACCATTACCTCCAATTAAAGTTTAACACAAATTCAATAATAACATTTATATCAATTAGTAAATGTAGTATAATTAAATCGAATAGTAAAGGAGGATTAAAATGATTGATATTAACCTTTTAGAATACCTTGTAACATTTCATAAGGAAGGATCTTTACTTAAAGCTAGTGAGTCTTTAAATCTATCTCAGCCCTCATTATCAAAAGCTATGCAAAAACTTGAAGATGAATTAGACTTAAAAATATTTGATCGTAAAGCAAATAAAATAACTTTAAATCAAAACGGACTAGAATTACTTGACTATGCCAATGATATTCTTAAAATGAATGAACGGTTAGAAAAAAAAGCCAAAGAATTAAAAGAAAATGAAATGACCATGTCAATTGGCTATACTGCACCCGGACCAACCTACAAATATCCTAATTTATTTTTATCTAATACAAATACAAATAAAATAATATCAACCCTAAATACTGAAGATGAATTAATTAAAGGACTTATTAATAATAGTTATGATATAATTTTTATTAATCATGATATTAAAATTGATGGTTGTATAACAAAAAAACTATTTCAAGAACATCTTTATATTTCCGTACCACCTACACATTTTATTTGTGGAATGAAAGCTGGAGTTTCATGGTCTGATATTGATGGGCAATCATTTTTATTATTTTCTTATGTTGGTTATTGGGAGACAATTGTTAAAAATAATCTTAAAAGATCTAGATTTTTAAAAAATGACGATATTGAAGCCATGAAAGAAATCGCTGAATTTTCTTCAATTCCTTCCTTCTTAACTAACCTAACTATTAATCCTAATGGAGTAAAAAATAGAATTAATATTCCAATTATAAATGACTCAGCTTATCTTAACTTTTATGTTGTCGTAAAAGAAAAAAATAAAAAAATCTTAAATTTGTTACACCAATAAAAAAAGCGATTAATTTCGCTTTTTATTATCTATTTTGCTTTTCAAAATCTAAAAAATACTTTTTTCTAAAAAGTCCACCTGCATAGCCAATTAGACTTCCATCACTTCCTATAACTCTATAACAAGGTACAATAATGGAAATAGGATTATGACCAACTGCTCATCCAACTGCTTGAGCAGACATTTTTAATATATTTCTTTTTAATGCTACTTTTCTTGCAATATCGTTATATTTAATACAAAAAGAATAAGGTATTTCTAAAAGTATTTGCCAAACATCATACTGAAAATCAGTTCCAATTAAATGAAGGGGTTATGTAAAATCAGGCTTCCCATCTAAAAAAAATTTGAAGCCAATGCTTCGCTTTCTTTATAATATTAATTTCTTCTTCAACCTCATTTTTCAAATTAGAAGCAAAGCATTTTGCCTTTCAAACCGTAAACCATTTATGCCTATATCATCTGTAGCTATTAAAATATTTCCAAGTGGGGATTAATATTGACTTCTGTATACCATATTTTCATCCTTAAGCAATAAAAAAAACATCCTCATATTCGAGAATGTTCTTTTAAATTACTTCATTAATTTTAAATCAGATGCATTGATTTTGCCATATCTTGCGGCTGTAGCTTTACCATTAGCAATTGTAACAACAATTCCTTCTACATCATCACCAGCATCAATTTTAGCTTGAAGATCCTCTTTTGTTTTAATACCCTTTACACCAATAATTACACCTACACGGTAGCCGGCAACCTCTATAGTACCATTAATAGCCTCATCACCAAGCTTTTTCATTACTTCTTCATAAGTATAATTTTTCTTATCTTCAGCCTTTTCAACAATCTTATCAGCATAATCCTGTGTAACATTTGAACATGATGCAAGTGATACTACAACTGCTCCTGATGCAATAACAGCACCTAATGCTTTAAAAATCTTTTTCATAACTAATACCTCCAATATCCTATATCTATATTTTACCTTATATAATATTATTTTTAAACTACATTTATATAATTAATGTAAAAAAATTCCTCAAAAAGAGGAATTAATTTTCAAGTTCTTTATTAATTTTACTTGTGATATAATCAGTCATAATTTCTAAATCATTATATAAATAATCTAAAAGCTCTAAATATTCATTTACAAAAGGATATTTAGCAATTTCTTTATCAATTTCATCATATTGTCTCTTATAATCATTATATGTATTAGTAAGACCAATATGACGGGCAGCTACCATTTCCTTTGATATATGCTTCTTCTTATTTAGTAATGATTTAATTTCTTTATTTTCATCAATCATTCTTTCAAGCTCATGACATCTTTTTACAGACTCATCATTTTTTATATCAGTTAAAAGCTTTTCTTTATTATTCACAAAGTTCTCCAATTACAAACCATGATTTAGCTTCGGTAATTTTAACATTAACAAGCTTACCAACAAGAGACTTGTCATCTGACTTAAAATGACAAAGCTTAAGGTTTTTAGTATAACCACACATCATACCTTCACCATTCTTACTTTCGCCATCTACTAAAACCTCTTGAATAGTACCAACAAAGCGTTCATTACCCTTTAAGTAATAAGCATTAACCTTTTCATTTAAACGATATAGACGGTCTTTAGCAATATCCTCAGGAATTTGATCTTCGAACATAGCAGCTGGTGTTCCTTCACGAGGTGAATAAATAAAGGTATATGCTCCTTCATATTCAACCTCATCAACAAGCTTTAAGGTATTTTGAAATTGCTCTTCGGTTTCACCTGGGAATCCTACAATAATATCAGTTGTAATTGAAATACCAGGAATAGCACTCTTAAGCTTATGAATTAAGCCCATATAATGATCATGAGTATATTTACGATTCATACGACGTAAAACCTCATCATCACCTGATTGAACAGGTAGGTGAAGCTGAGGCATAACACTTGGACATTTAGCCATAGCTTCAATTGTCTTATCATCTAAATCACGAGGATGAGATGTTGTGTAACGAATTCTTGCAATACCTGTTTTATCAAGATCAACAAGTAAATCACCAAATGTATAGCCATCATTTTTATCCTTACCATAAGCATTAACATTTTGTCCTAAAAGGGTAATTTCCTTATAACCTTGCTTAACTAAATCATTTACCTCATTAATAATATCTTCCTTATCACGAGATCTTTCCTTACCTCTTGTGTATGGTACAATACAATAGGTACAAAATTCATCACAGCCATACATAATATTAACCCAAGCCTTATGCTGAGAAAGTCTAACCTTAGGTGCACCTTCAAGAATGCCTCCTTGCGTTGAAATAACTTCAATTACCTTACTCTTTTTCTCAATACATTCATCAATAAGCTTTGGTAAATTACCAATATTATGAGTACCAAAAATAAGATCAACAAAAGGATAGGTTTCCATTAGCTTATTAGAAGCATTTTCTTCTTGAGGCATACAGCCACAAATACCAATAATCATATCTTTCTTTTCATTTTTAACACCCTTAAGAAGGCCAAGAACTCCCCAAATTCTATTTTCAGCATTTTCACGAATCGCACAAGTATTTAAAATTACTACATCAGCCTTATAGGTATCCTCAGAATGAGTATAGCCTAAGCGCTCTAGAATACCAGAAATTACCTCACTATCAGCCTCGTTACCTTGACATCCATATGTAACAACACTATAGGTTTTTCCAGCACCAATACCATCATAGGCTTCTGCTAAAGTAAAGGCATTTTTTCTTGTTTCTTCTCTTTTTCTATTACGAGCTTCCTTTAAATCAGGAAGAGCATGTTTTAGTCTTTTCATAATATAAATCACCTTGTCTTAGTATACATTATTTTAATTTATTTTACAAGATAATTTTATTTTTGCCCAAATAAACTGGCCCTTTAAAATCTAAATTAGGTAACTAGCATTTAAAAAGTTGAGTAAACATCCATCTACATCACTCTGGAAGCAACTATAAAAAATACCAACACCTATTATTTTAGTGTTGATATTTTAACAATTAAATTTTACTTTAATATATTACCAAGTTCTTCTAAAGAAAGTCCCGTAGCCTTAGCAATAAATTCTTTAGTTTGCCCTAATGAATTCAAAGTCTTAGCTATTTCAATTGCTTTTGTATTTTCTCCTTCAGCTTTACCCTTTTCAATACCCTTCTGTTCGGCTTCATATAATTGGCTATTTTGATCTAGGGCAAATATCTCCCTTGAAAAAGCTTCTGCTCTTAAGGCTCTATCTTTATTCATATCTATTAGCATATTTAAAGCCTCCTTCATCTCTTGACTTTCAACAACAGGTAAATTATTCTTGTTATCAATATCAAAGAATTCTAACATTTTCCTTAACTCTATTATAGGACACTTATCTTTATTTTTCAAGAATATCATACTGACACGTCGATGTTCATTTAATACAACGCCTTCGCTTGTTGAAAGATATGCTTCCTCATACCATCTTGTAGGAGTTTTAACATAATCTTTAATATCATCAAAGCCTAATATCCAGATTGATTCAACACTCGCCATATCGTATCTTTCACTTTTTTCCAAAGCCTCACTATATTTTCTTGATGAATAAGCGTCCATTCTTGGACCTAAATAATCATAATTTCTATTTTGCATCTCAAGATTAAGTCTAACTTCCTTTTGATATCCATTAAGAGAAACTAAAGCTACTAATCATAAATTATCTTTTTACCATCTAATACGGTTGATTCAGTATTATCATATGTAATATCAGCTTCATTTACATTTTGATTCCACAAATTGGATAAGAAGATAGCAAGTATCTTCTTAATAGAAAAGAAATGTTTAAAATAAACATCAGACCTTAAATTAAAAAAGCGATTATCATCTTTATAAGCTTTCATATATCCTCCAAATTAACTAAAAATAGTATAAAATATTTTATAATTTGATATTAGCACTAGTGTTAAATTTTGTCAAATATTTATAAAGTTTTATATTTTCGAAAATTCGTTTTAAAAGTATCACTCTGTTATACTTTTTTACCACTTTTTCTCAAAAAAAGGCCAAAAAGGGCATTTTTACCTAAATAGAGTTAAAAAATAAGCTTAAAATCTTTTTATTTTTTCTTACGATGATTTAACTTAATCCACATAATAAAACCTCTAGCAAAAATACTAGAGGTTTTATTAATTACATTGTTATATTATCTGATGAGCCTTCATCATCGACTTGCTTTTGGGTATTGGCTTTTTCTTGCAAAGTCTCTACTTCTTTAGCTTCACTCAAATTGTTAGCTACCAAATTAGCATGCTTTAAATCTAATTTATCTTCAAAATCCTTGTTAACAATGAACTCATAAACAAATTTATCTTCAAAAGGCTTTGAGAAATAATAACCTTGACCATATTGAATATTATTTTTTTCAAGATATAAAATATGATCATATACCTCAACACCTTCTGCTATTACCATACGATGCATGTGTTCAGCTGAATCTACAAGCATCTCAACAAATTTTTCCTTCATTTTATTATTATTAATATCCTTAAGGAATGATCTATCTAGTTTAATAATATCAATTGGTTCCTTTTCAATTTGAGATAAGGCTGCATAATCAAGCTTAAGACCATCAACACTAATTCTAAAGCCCAAATCTCTAAGTCTTAATAAGTTAAGCTTTACTTGATCCATTTTATCATACATCATATAATCTTCAATTTCCAAAACTATTTTATGAGGATTTGCCTTAGTATTATGAAGTAGCTTTTTTAGTTCCTCTACTAAAGTATCTGACATAAGCTGTTTAGTTGAAATATTATTCGTGTATATCAAATCATTGGCGCCAATGTGAGATTGGATTTCACCCATTTTAGTTACGATTTGCTCTACACCCCATTTAGAGATATAATTAATATCTCCACTAGTTTCAAGCATCTTAATAAATTTATCTGGTGTTAATACACCCTGGGTTGGATGATTCCATCTTAAAAAGGTTTCAAAACCTAAAAGCTTTTTTTGTCTTATATCAATAATTGGTTGATAATAAAGACAAAATTGTCCATCATCAATTGCCGTTCTAATTTCATTGAAATAATCCATATTCGAAGTTTCTTTACTATCAATATCAGATGAGTAAATCATGTAATTATCTCCACCATTACGTTTAACAACGTAATTAGTTAATTCAAGTGATCTTAAAAGGGCCTTATAGGTTGTTCCACAAGTAGGATATAATGCAATTGAAACAGACACAGTTAAATTAACTGGGGTTTGATGGCCATTTTCGTATGTCTGTTTTAACTTCACAATTAAATTAGATACATCTTCCTCAACGGTCGCATAATTAACATCATCCTTAACAAGAACAAATATTTTATCATCATTAAGACGAGAGACAACCGAATGCTCAACTCCACTAGTAATGCGATATGAAAGCTCCTGCAAAACCTGATCACATCTTGAAGGACCATATAATTCATTTAACCCTTTAAAGTTATCAATATCAATTTGCATAACATAAAAAGAACCAAATTTACCAACACGAGCAATATAATTATCAACTATTCCTTTCATCTTGGAATTAGGAATCATATCAGCCGTAAGAATATTTTTATCTTCTCGATATCTCGCCTCATTATGAAGCATTAATCTTATTAATAAATAAATCAAACTACCAATAATAAGAATTACGGTAATTGTAATTACAATATTAAATGCATTTGTCGCAAGCATTATATCACTTACCTTTCATATTAATATCTACACCATTTTTAGCCATATCAAGAGCTTTATCAAGTGGGACAGCCTTAGAGATTAACCATCCTTGGAAATAATTAGTCCCTGCTCGCTTTAAAATTTCAGCTTGCCCCTTTGTTTCAACACCTTCCGATATTACGGATAAATTAATTGACTTAGCCATTCCAATAATTCCTTTAATAATAAGTTGTGAAGTCTTATCATTCTCAAGATTTTTAATAAATTCCTTATCTGTTTTTATCGTATCAATTGGAAGCTCCTTAAGATACTGCAAGGATGAATACCCCGTACCAAAGTCATCAAGATGAATTCTAAAGCCGTGATTTCGTAAAATGTTAAGTTTTTCAATAACAACACTAAAGTTTTCCATTAAGAATGTTTCTGTAATTTCAACAGCAATTGAGCCCGGTTTTAGCTTATTCTTTTCAAATTCCTCTAATAAAAATCCAACAAATCCGGCCTGGAAAAGCTGAGCTGGAGAAACATTTATAGATATAGCAATTCCATATGGTTCAAATAATTTAGCATTTTTAAATACATCTTTTACAATAAAGTTACCTATTTCAATAATTAAACCATTCTTCTCAGCAAGTTCAATATACTCTTGAGGAGAGATATTAATATATTTAGGATTATTCCAACGTATCAATGACTCAAAGCCAGCAATACGATTTTCAAGAACATCATATTGAGGTTGGAAATACATCATAAATTCATTATTTTCTAAGGCCTTAACTAAATCCTCTTGCATTTGCTTACGATGATTAATCATATTTTGAATTGTAGCATCATATTTAATATAATCACGATTAATTGATTTTAAGGCTACATCAAGAGTTACCTTTAATGAATCAATAATATCGTCAAGAGAAATATTTGTTTTAGATACATTTATGACATCATAAGAAGAAAATTTATATTTAACATACAATGTATTATTTTTTATTTCAATTGTTTGATGAAGATTATTAATTAAATCCTCAATCATCTTTCCATTTTCTTCCTTCATATTAGCATTAAGCGTGCAAAGAAACAAATTATTCTCAATTTGATATAGATTGTTTTGCCCGATTGTTTTTTGAATACGACTAGCTACCTCATCAAGAATTGCATTATATGTCGGGGTTCCAAATACACTACTTATTTCTTCATGTTCAACTAAATCAATTAATAAAAATGTAATTACTCTATTTAAACTTTCCTGTTTAATTTTAGTATAATTTGCCACAAGGGAGAAATAATTAGGTAAACCTGTTATAGCATTTTTACTTGTTAACTCCTTTAATCTTTCATTATTTAAATACGCATCGGTTATATCACGACCAACAAGGTAATAAGTATAATTATACTTAAATATTGTAAAATCAATATATCTTTTAGTTTCTTTTCCGTCAAAACAAGCCATGATATTATCTTGTTTTTTTATTAATTCTTTAAATTTTTCATCATTTTCAGTTTTGAAATCAAAAATATTTTTATATGTTTTACCATTTAAATCTGGAATGTTATGATTTATTTCAAAAATACGACCACTTCTTGTCGCACGAATAATAATAGCATCACTGCGTCTTGCAGCACGTCTTGAAATTGATATAAGCTTGTTTTGCTTGTGCAATGCATAAATTGACACCAAAATAATACTTGCCATTCCTAATGCCATAACACCTGACAAAATAAAGCCCATTACTACAACACCTTTAGTTTTTGTTTTATATTCATTCAAATCAAAAAACTGACAAAAATAAAAATCCTTTCCAAAACTAATACCAGATGCAATTTTGGTTTCATCATCAATTCGAACAAAATTGGCAAAATTTTCTTTATTTTCTATTTTGCTTTTCATATTTGTAAAGGTGTCTGAATCATCAGGAGCTACATATGTAAAAAAATGATCATAGCTTAAATCACTATATACATACTCTCCGTTTAAGCCTTTAAATAGATAAAAGCCTTGTTTTGAAACAGGCTCAAAAATACGTTCTAAATCTAATCTTCCTAGCCTGTCATCTATAACAATATACAAATAGTATTTATTAACTGCATTAATTGTCTCTATATCCTGCGAGTTTAACAAAGCTGTAGCTACATTACCATAATTAGAATAATCAAATAATCCCATATAATTATCCTTAGGATTTTCGATTAATTCAACATTAGTATAATTACTAGTTTCAAATTCATGCTCATAATAAATTATTCTTTCAGAAACACTTATCAAGTTACTTTTAGTTTCATTAATAGCATCACTATAAGTTAATTCTTTTGCTCGGGTGGTAAAACTTGAAATGTAAAAAATATTAAATGTTACTACCATTAAGAACACTAATGCTGTCAATAATATATATATTTTTGTATCTCTTACACGCATAGTAAAACCTCCACAACAATTTTAGCATATATAAATGAAAAAAGATAGCCTTGCTTGTGCAACTGGCTATCTTAGAAAGACCCTATAGCTTTGCGTCACAGTATTGCTACTGCTTTGCATAAATTATTATACTTTTTCTTGGTAAAATTGTCAATTTTTGAAATAAAAAATTTGTATATTATATTTTAAATATTAAAAAGAAAGCAATCAACTTAAAGTAAAATCACTAATAATTTCATTAAATTCATTACCTTTTTTATTTTGTTATTTCCTTTTTTTCATTCGGCCTTTATTTTTGTTATTTTTTTATTTTACCATTATGCTTATAATGACAATCACAATAAAGACCACCCGATGCAAGTGTATATTGTCTTGAAAATTCGGTATTATTTAATTTAGCCATATCATAATCAAAAGCGCACATTGCAGGAATATATTCTTCAAGATTAAGTTCCTTCATCAAATGACAAATGCCACATGTTTTAAAGGTTGCTGTATATTCATTTAGATTTTCACCATCTTGAATTTCAAATACCCAAGAATAAGGATTAGACTGAAGTTCACTATTTTTAGCCTGATTTTTTAATATCTCCCTGCCTTTTGCTGTATAGGCAGTACTCTTCTTTACTGTTTTCCTTAACATCTTTGTATTCATAGCTTTACTATAATAACTTGTAATTTCTGATACTGTATAATGATTTGTTACTGATAATAAAACTGAAGAAAGCATAGCACAGCTTAAAATATTAAACAGGAATCTATCTCCTTTATCAAACTCTTGAATTGATTCAACAATTTCCTTATAGCGTTTTTTGGCATTCTTCATTACAGTACCTACTTTAGGTTCATGTAATTCTTTCTTAAGCTGTCTTTTAAAACTTCCATTAAATAGCTTCCAAATCGTTTTAGGAAAAAATCCATATCTCATATATAATTTGTCGAGTAGATAACAAAACTCAACATCCTCCTCTCATTTTATTTTTTTCAAATATTGAAAAATTGTTATTGCTAACTTGCTATATTATCCATTTAATGCAAGTACATAGTTGATATTTCTACTAAATACATATAATTTCATCTTTCCAAAAGAACAATACTTCATTCTTATTTAAAGTTAGGCTTACAACATGGCATTAATATCAACTATTACAATATCATGCATTAAAACCTCAGTGATTTTTGTTTTATAATTTTTATTATTGTAGAAAATAATCAATCCAAATGCAACTAACATGCAAACTAAAATTACAACAAACAAAAACCAATTGACAATTTTTTCATTCAAACATCTCCAAGTCATTCCCTAATTATTAATTCATATCCGGTTGTTCGAGAGCCATCCGTTACGTTAATTTTTATACTTTCTTTACCTATTGAGACTTTCATACCTTTCGTATATTCAATTCCATTAACCGTAATAATACCTTCTCCAACACTTTCAAGTTCCAATGAAACTTCAGTTATATCTTTATCAACAATAATATAATAACTAAATTGATTTTTAGAAATATCAACTAAAACCCCATTAACAACAATTTTGCTTAAATATAATTTATCCATATCTGTAAAGTTAAAATTAATAGAATATCTTTTAACTGGTTCATCGCATAAATCGTTACCTATATATGATAATTTTATTTGATATTCACCCTCAAAACTAAAGTCTGAAACTTCATTTCCATTATAATATAATTGAATTCTATAATTATTTACATCAAGAACTTCCTTAGAAGATCCAATAATGCCATTAACCTTAAAGTTATTAACATCAAATGAATCATTATAATGATACTCATCCTTTAAAGATGATTTATCAATTTCAATCGTATCATATTTTTTTAAGTTTAAATCCGAATCATACACAAAGTATAAATCATAAATATAGGCATAACTATCAACAGATGAAATAGTATAAGTACCAGCTTCAAGTTCAAAGCTTACATAGCCAACACCTGAAGTAATACCATATCTTTTTATTACCATTTCACTACTGTCACGAATAGATAATGTATTTGCATCAAGTCTTATAAGCATTACAACTTTAACTGGTCTTGTAACAGCAATAGTTAATCCATCTGTTTTTTCATTTGAGATAGAAGATTTAATTTTAAGAGATGCTTCATAATTCATTTCATTATATGTCAAAGCATTATAATCATATGTGCAATTCTCACCCTTCATATAAACATTAGCATATAAAGACTTAAATAAATCTTTTCCATTTAAAAAATTAACATTTTGATTTTTTTCATAATCAAGAGAATTACTTACCTTATAATGAAATGATGTCATTTCATCATTATATACCATAATCGAAAAACTTGAATTACAATTTTGATATGAAATTTTAACATCATAAACACCATCATGAATAAACGTCTTATTAATATCGCATTTAACATTATAAATATCCGTTAATTCTACATCATATTGTGATACTTTGATTTGAGCACCATTAGGATAAAATGCTGTAACACGTAAATTATTAAGAGTTAATTTTTCATTTAAATTATAAATTGTTTTTACATTAGCTGTATCAAGATTAATTCGTTGTGAGCTGTAATCTAAAACTAAAACCTCATATGTTGTAGAAACTGTTTTGCCATTAAATGTATAGTTTACATTTTGTTCAACAGGCCCTACTTTTGAGGTTGAAATTTTACCAAATTTAGCATCATTTGTTACATTTTTTTCAGTTCCATCGCTAAAAGTGGCTGTAATTATTACAGATGAAGACTTAGAATAGCTAAAGCCTTGATAAACTGTTTCATTATTAATGCCTGAAGCTTCGATATTTAACAATTCGATGCTAGATGTTGTTGAAGCTGTTTCAGAGCAACTAATGATAAAAAATAAGCTAAAAATTACTGTTGTAAAGGAAATAAGTTTCTTAATTATTTTCATTGATTTTACCCTCTACTTTTTTTATATAATAATTTTTTAAAGCATATTCTTTAAATTTATCGTTTGATATTTGTTCTAACGAAGAAAAATCCTTATCCTTTGATGCAACATAATGAACATTCTCATTATCATCTAATACAAATGTTACGTTCTTACAGCCAAAAAATGCGTTATAACCAATTATTTCTACACTACTTAAATCAATACTTGTTAATGAACTGCATCCATAAAAGCATGAATCAGGGATTGAATTGATTGCTTGTGGTATATTAATTGAATTTAAGCTAATGCAATTACTAAATGTGGCAACTCCTAGTTTTGCAATATTTTGATTTAAGGTTACCGTTTCTAATGATCTACAACCATCAAAGGTGTGTGAGCCAATACTTTGAAGTGCAATTGGAAATGCAAGCGTACTAAGCTTAGTACAATCTCTAAATGCATCATCTTGAATACTTGTTAATGTGCTAGGCAAATTAATTTTTTCTAATGATGTACATTCTAAAAATGCTTGAAATTCAATATTTTCAACATTTCCTAATACAAACTCTTTTACACTGCTACAGCCTTTAAATGTACTATTTTTTATTACAGTAATATTTTGAGGAAGCGTAACCGTTCCTATGATTTTATTACAATTAATAAATGCGCCTTCTTCGATAGTCGTTACAGATGATGGAATTATTAAAGAGGTAAATTGACAATTATAAAAAGCGTTATATCCTATAACCTGAAGACCATCATTTAATGTAATATTAGTTAAGCTTGTACAATTCCAAAAAGCATCCTTTTCAATGGTTGTTACCGTGCTTGGTAAAGAAAGCTTTATTAAAGATGATTCTAAAAAAGCATCAACACCAATTGTTACCAAGCCCTCATTAAAATTAACTGCTTGAAGTTTAGAATATTTAAAGGCGTTTGCGCCGATTCCTACAATGGAGGTAGGAAGAGTCAATTCACCATCTAAGGCTGAATCAACATAAGTAATAACATTCTCTTCAACAACTATTTTATTTTTACCACTATCAGTATCAGACTTTTCATTTAAAAGTTCATCCCAGCTCAATTTAGCACCATTTGCATTAACCAAACTTCCTGATGTAATTTTATTATTATCTTTTGTTTTATTTAATTTTATTGGTAAAAAAACAGCAAGGAAAGCAGCAGTAGCTACTAAAACACTAGCTGATATATATAAAAATTTCTTATTCACGTAACATCGCCTCTTTTTTGCTGAAATTATCAATATCCTATTACACATTATAACACTAAATAAAAATATTAGCAAATTTCGGCATTTTAATGCTTATGAGCAAAAAAAGAGGTATCCTTTAATTAAAACAGTATTATTAAATACCTCTATATTCTTTATTACATATTATTTACTTCTTCAACTAGTAAGCCAGTACATCAGCTATTTCCTTATCCTTCATTACGAATTTCAAGCAGTGGCATTTATCAACACCAACTCTTGATTTTTAAATTTTTGATAAAATTCAATAAAATTTGTATATTATAACTTTTTTCATTTTCTTCTATGAAGCATTTTTGTAAATGAAAAAGGTTGTGAAATTCTACTTTAAAAGCAGTTTTCACAACCATATTTTAAATTACTTTTTTTGATCCTTTTTAAAGAATTTATACTTAGTCGCATAATCTATAGGTTTATAATTTAAATTTTCCTCACAGTTATGTATTACCATTAAATCAGCAATAAGCTTTTTAGCTCGTTTAACTGAAAGTGGTGATTTAAGTAGCATATAGAATGGCGTTCTAGCATGAGCACGCTTGTTTGATAAATCCTTATGTGGAATTTTGGCATATTCCGCATTATTAGGATCAAGTCCAAGATATAATCTTACCCTTGATTTAGTAAAATTAATCTTTGCAATTTGATTTCGACCCTTATATAAAACATCACAAGAATTTGTAAGCTTATTAGTTACACCATTATATTTCATAAATTCATTCTTTACGATGTTATATATTTGCTTAACCTCAGGCGAAAGCTTTTTAACCTTATCAACAAAGGTTTTTCTTTCAGCATTTTGAAGCTTATAGAACCTTAAACCTTTGACAAGCTCATCAAATCCACCTTGAAGTTCTTCCTTAGCATGACTCATCCAATCCTCTTGGAATCTATCCTGATAATTTTTAACTAAGGCTTCGATTTGCTCAAGAGTTAATTCAGACTTTTCTACTGGCTCTTCATTTTCAGAATTTGTATCATCATCTGCATCGTTATCAGCATCCTCATCTGTATCGTTATCATCATCAACAGGAAGGGCATCAACATCAAGTGTTAAAGCCTTATCAGCCTCTTCTTGCTCACGCTCTTGTTCAGCCTCATCAGCTTCCTCTTCTTCACCCTTAGTTTGGATATCTCTTAGCATAGCTTCAAGTTCCTCACGCTCTTTACGTTCAGCATCAAGACGATCCTGAAGTGATTGATTTTGAGCCTTCATTTCATCCATAGCACTATCAACCTGTTCCTTTTGCTTCTTTGATAATTTCTCAATTAAAGCATCAACATCTATATTTTGTTGAGGTTGTTGCTGTTGAGGATATGGGTATGGATAAGGATATGGTGCATATGGAGGATATGGGTATGGATATCCCATAGGACCATTATTATTTTGTTGATTTTTTAAATCACGTATTTGTTGTTGTAAATCATCATAATCTCTTCTATCGCGATAAGAATCACGCTCTCTATCTCTTTCACGTTCTCTTTCGCGACGATCTCGTTCGCGTTCACGCTCAAGTTCATCAAGTTGTTCCTTAAGTCGTTTAACTCTATCATCCTCACGATTATCAATCAATTGAGTTTCAAGCTCGACAGGCTTATTCTTAGCTTGCATTTCTTGTGTCTTTTTAATAAATTCAAGCTGCTGTTGCATAAGCTCTATATCTCGTTTATGAGTCAACTCACGCTGTTCTTGTAGTTGTTGTTCAAACTTCCTTTGCATTTCAGACATTTGAGCTTTCAATGAATCTAGAGCTTCATTTTGGGTATTTGTGGTGACATTGATTGTTGTATGATTATTAGTATCTGTATCAGTAGCATCTACGCCCTTCTTTTCTACTTCAACCGTTTGCACAATAACCTGTGGCTTTATTTTATCACTATCAACTGGATAATTGAATGGGAAAATAGTATCAAGGAACTGTTCGAACTTAACTTCAGGAATAGGCTTTGAGAAATAATAGCCTTGTAATAAAACCTGACGATTAACAGTTGCAAGATAGTCAAGACATGTTAAAGTTTCAATTCCTTCAAGGCAAATCTTACAACCAACTGATGATAATAGATTAATAATATTTTTGGCAATATTTTTCTCCTTGTCTGTAGCTAAGCTATTTTCAAAAAAGAATTTATCAACCTTAATAGTATCAAAACGATTTTCTGTAAGTAATGATAATGAAGAATAATCTTTTCCAAAATCATCCATAGCAATTCTAAAGCCCGCTTGACGTAATCTTAAAATTGAAGCTGTAAATGCTTGATTTGTTGATACAAATTCACTTTCCGTAATTTCAATTTCAATACTTGAAGGATTAACACCATACTTTGTGGTGATTTCAAGAAGTTGATCTATTTTTCTTAAACTATTTAATGTGAGTTTTGAAAAATTAGTTGATACGACAATGTCATGGCCGGTGTTTTTTGCATTTTGAAGAATTATACATGCTGCTTCAAACATTTTTAAATCAATTTGACGAATATATCCATTTGATTCAAACAAAGGAACAAATTCATCAGGGAAATATTTGATTGAGCCATCATCATTAATCCAACGAACTAATACTTCTCCACCAACAACTTTACCAGTTTTAAAATCAACCTTAGGTTGAACATAAGGAATAATACATCCTTCTTCCATCGCACTTTCTTTAGAAGCATTGATTTCTTCTAACTTATTTACCTTATCAAGAACGTCTTGCGAATAGTAATAAATATTACCATCCTTAACAACTGCATATTTAAGTGTTTGAATTGCAAGAGCAACCTCATCCTTAGGATTTTCAAGAGGAACCGCTTCATATACAGCACATGTTACATCAAAGGTATACTAGCCATAATTAGGAAATTCTATTTCATTTAAACGTTCAATACATTTTAAAATGAATTCCTTTACCTCTTCTCGATTTCTATCAGTTACAATTAAACCAAATTTAGAAAAGTCAATACGAGTTACAAATTCTTGTTTTTTTAGACCTTCTGTAAATACATCAGAAATTGTACGCATTAAAAGTCTTTGATTTTTATAGCCCACGTAGACCCCACCAAGGTTATCTAGCGAAAAGATAACAATAGCTGGGGAAACTTGACGAGAGTTCTTTAGTATTTTTTTCTTGCGTTTGCGCAATAATGTAACAAAACCTTCGTGGTTATGCTTAGCACTTTCAGCATCCATTAGCCTTGATAATCTTACTTGTATGATATAGTTTTGTCTAAAAGCCATTGCAGCAACAAGTAAGACTATTAATAAGGCTACAAGGACGACCACTAAAACTGTTACTTCGAAGCTTCCTATTTGAAACAACACTTTATCTAACATTATAGTAATCCTCCTTTAACTTATTTATTCGCTGCTTTTTCTTTCTTATCTGACTTCTTGTCAGCCTTTCTAGTAATCTTTCCATACTTATCCTTATTAACAGAAATTAAAATCATAATCAAAATAATTAAAACAATAATTAATAAGATAATAAGTGGGAAGAATGTCCAGAAGTCTGCATTATTATGATTACTTGTAGATTCAACATGGAAAATAACTTGTTTTGTAATTCCATCTTTAGTTGCAATTTCAATAATTACATCATCAGGATTATTTTCAATGTTTGTTTTATAAGTAATTTCTAGTTCTTGTTCAGCATTATCGCCTGTAGCATTTAAAGCTTCAATATATGATAAGAAATCAACTTCAGATGTCTTCTTCTTACCAATGTTAATATTATATTCAAGCTTGTCTACTACTTTTTCAAGAGTATATCCATCAGATTCAATTTGATCTTCAAGAACATTATAAGCAATGTCATCACGTTCTACTTCAATAACATATGCCTTTTGATGAATTCCATCTGGTGCAGTAACAAGAATTACTACTTGATTCTTACCGATATGAAGATTATCTGCACCTAATACAGTAACAACTGGAGAATCATAAAATTCATTACCATGAACTACAGTGTCATACTTAACATCTAATAAGCCAACTTTACCATTTACATTATAAACTCCATAGTAAATCTTATCAGAATTAAATACGTCTGAAATCTTTTTAGCATTTTCATCCTTTAATTCAAGTCGATCAGAACCATCCATAAGATTGCTCTTATCAGCACCAACTTGGAATACTTTTAGCCAATCAAGAGAAGCATTCATAGTTTCTTCTGGAAGACGATAAATATGAAGCTCATATTCGGTTGTAGTACCATGCACACTTGTAATCTTAACTGTAAACTTATTATCTCCTACAAGAAGATTCTTTGTTCCTGTACCTAAAATTACATCGCTAACACTTGATGAATATGCATATATATCAGCAGTCTCTTTTGTATATGGAACTCTTACAAAATACTTTGTTGTATTTGGTTCAAATGTAGTTACTTTCTTTGTATCATAATCTAATAATGCCTCACCAGTTACACCTAAATCCATTAATGTTGGATTTGCATAGTCACGATTTACAATAATAGTATAGGTTTGTTGATCTCCATTTTGTGCAATTACAGTTACATTAAATACATTTTGACCTTCTACTAATGATAGACGACCTAAATGACTATTAGATGCAATTGTTGCAGTTGGATCACTTACAATTGCAGCAATATCAACAGTTGTAACACTATTAGGTCTGCTAATCGTAAATGTCGGATTGTTTGGTGTAGTAGATGTAATTTGCTCATCGCCATCAACTGTTAAACTCTTTAAAGAATTATCAACATTTGGTTCTTCAAACTTAATAGTGATTGTATATTCCAATCCTTTAATACCACTATCACTTATAGCATAAACCTTATGAGTAATAGTTGTACCATACATAGTTGATGCAATTTGGAACTGACGAGATGCGGTTTGGACATCATTGCTTCCAGTACCATCAGTAATATAAAGCTTTGCATATGAGCCTTGTAGAATTTGTGCATTAATCGTGTATGATTTAGCACCATATGGCATTGTAATTGTATAAGGTAATTGTGTTTGATCAAATTGTTGAACATTATTTGCAGCATTTCCTTGTTGTGCAATATAATATGCATTATTTGAATCTAATACCTCAATTAAAATAATTCCATTATCGTCAGATGCATTAATAGGGCCACGTGAAATTTCTAATACATAATTTTGAGGTGTACCATCTTCAGCAACACAACTTAGAACAATTTGATAATTATATCCATTTGATGTATTTCCACCTAAAGTAAATGAATTAGTATATGGATTAGAAGATGAACCATTAATCTTAGTTGTACTCTTTGTTGGAGTTGCTTCTACATTAATTGAAGTAGCATTTCCAACATTTGGAATATTAAATGTTCCTTCAGGTGTTCTCGTTGCAAAAATAGTTTGAGCAACACCATCAATAGTTACAACAAGCTTTGATAATGTTGCATCATTATCTAGCGCTTGACGCTCAATTTCAATCTTATAAGCATCACTTGCATCTGCTTGATTTTGACCATAAGCAACATAATATTCACTTAGCAATCTAACATCAACAGTATACTTATTAGGAGATACAGTGTTAGAAAGGTCAATTGTATAATCATATGTAGTTTGTCCATAAGAATCATTCTTAGCAACGCCTCCAATTTCAACAGTTGAATATTGAGGCTTAGTAATTCTTAATGTTAATACATTTGTTGAATTTTTAGCTGTGAATGGATATTGAGGAGTATTTGCATTAAATACTAATGAATTATTATTAATATCAACATATGTTTGATTATTTTCAAATAATTCTAGATTTGCAACATCCTTATCCTTATTAGCAGCAACTAAAACAAACTTGTAAATATTTGGAGCTACTGTTGCATCTTCAGCATTTACCATAACGGTTACAGTAACAGCCTTACCAGCACTTAGCATTACACGATATGAACTATTATCATTTGTAAGTGCAGTTAATGTTGTATCAGTACTTGTAACAGTAATTGACTTACCATTATAAGTTATATTAGTTAAATCAACATAAGACTGATTTCTACCATATTCTAGCACATACTCACCAGGAGCATATGGTGTATTACCATTATCCGGAACTGGATCTCCATTAGCACTAATTGATAATAAATCACGATCAGTACCAGGAAGAGCCTTTTTGAACTCAATTGTATAAGTTCTTGTACCAGCTGCAAGAGGATTTGCAGGTGTTGCATTTGAATAATTTTGAGAAACAACCAATTTAACAGTTATGTCATTTGTTGTGTTAATAACTGCTTCTAATGCAGAATTAAATGTATTAGAAATAGATGATGAACCAAGATAGTATCTAATATTTAACTTAGAAGTATCAATTGTATTAGAAATTGCATACTTTAAAATTGTAGAATTTACTGAATAAGGAACATTTACAACATAATTAAATGTTGATTGTTGATATATTGGATCTAATCCATATGATTTTGAAGTATCAGTAGCATCATAAACTTCAATATTATCTAAATCAGGATTTTCATCAACCCAAATATTTGTTGTATAAGTTGAATTATCACCATTTGGAGCTGTAATTGTAATTGTAACTTCATTATTTCCAGGCTTCAAACCAGAAACAATTCCTTGTGATGAATCAGTTCCGTTAGGTGTAAACATTAAATTTGAACCATTTGGAGTTGTAATAGTTACTGTAGCATTTGAATCAGCTGGTGTTACATTAATTGGAACATCAGTTGTACCAGGTTTAGCTTCTATTAACTTATTATCAGTTCCCGGAATATCACTAATTACAACATCTGGGTCCGTTGAAGTAATATTATCAAGACCAGAATTATCAGAGGTTATTGGAACAATGACCTTAATATAATACTTTGTTCCATCAGTTTGATTTTCAGCTGTTGCATAAACCTCAAGTAAATATTCTAATGCTTGAGTTGTACTTGTTGAAACATCAAGATTATAGCTTCCATTAGTCAAAGATACAGATTGGAATGATGAATCAGTAGGTGATTTAACATTTAATTTTGGACTAGCTTTAGAACCTGCTGGTAAAGCAACATTAATAGTTGTTTTTGTATCGCCAACATCTAATGTAATAATTTCTGGATTGGTTTGATTTGTAGCAGTTGGAACTTGATTATAATATTGACCATGCTTTGAACCGCTAATACTAACATTTCCTATATCATTATTAGCATCTAATGTCGCGCTTCCTTTTATCACATTGACAGTATAAGTCTTATTACTTCCCTTCTCCGGTGCACACATAATACTAAATGTTTCAGTATTTTGACTAGCTAATGTAAGAGAGCGAGTATATGTTAGTTTATCTTTTGATAAATCATCAGGAAAATAAACACTAGATTTAGCAGACATTTTTGTAACATTAACAGTTATTATCATGGAAGTTTGAGTATAATTACTAATATTTTGAATTATTATATTATCACTATCAGGACTAAATATTATATCATTAGTTGCAATTGGAACTCCACCAATAGTAGCTGCAAATGTTGCTAAACGATTTTCAGTATCTCCAGTATTAAGTGTTAAATCAAATGTGTAAACATCAGTTGGAACAATATTTTGTCCACCAGTCTTTAAATACTCAAGTTCACTTATAACACCAAATGAATACTTATTTGAGCCCTCAATTAATGTAAGCTGATTATTAACCTGTGTAGTAACTGGTCTCCAAATATTTCCAGACTTATAATATATTCTAGCAGCTGATGACTGTAATAATAGTTGGAAGAAAATTTCTCTATTTGCATAATTAATTGTCGCAACTACATTTGTATCACCATTAGCAAAGTTAAATACTTGACTACCATTTTCATCCTTTAAATCTTGTGGATTAGACCCAACAACATTATTTATAATATTTGAAGCAACAGCATCAAGTAAGCTGAAATCTCTAATTGTCTTATCTTCATCTGCAGTATAAACAGTAATTGTATATTTTACAACAACAAGTCCATCTTCAGATGTAGCAGTTACTACGATTGTTTCCTTCTTTTGAGATGATAGCTTATTATCTTGAGAAATATTTAATTTTGCATTACCAATACCTGAAATTAAATTTGCAGTTACGGTAGCAGTTGAACCATAATTACTTCCGGCACCAAGATTTAATGTATACTCTAAATTTTGAGATGATGTATACAATTGACTTGCAAAGGCATTACCATTTGTATCATATACATCTTGTCCATTAACCTTTAAATTTTGAAGACCAACTGAACCATTAGCAGGTAAACGGTTAATTACAATTGTATAAGCATCAGACCACTTTTCATCCTCAGAGTAAACATAATAATTATAAGTTTTTGATGGACTACTTGTAGTAAATGTACTCATCGTAATATTAACTATTTTTGATGTGGTTGTTGATTTAGCACCATATACCTTTGCACCAAGTGCAGTTGCATTTGCGGTAACAGTTAGTGAATTAACACTATAAGGAATATCATAAGTAAGTGTTAATGGAGCCGCAGTTCCTGGAGTAAATATTCCAGATGTAGGTGTAAGTATATTTGAACCATCACTTACTTCAAATTGATTTAAAGTTCTATCAGTACTTCTTGTATCTGCAACATAATATTCAATGTAGTATTCTGCAGTTTGACCAGATTGAGGAGTTACAGTTATCTTAACCTTAACAGCTTGATTCTTTGTAGTAATATTATGAGTATGAGAAGCTGTATTACCATATGTTTGAGTTTCAATTGTTAGCTTAGCATGTTGGCTTGTAGCTGTAACTACAAAACGTAATATAGCTGAATTATATGGTAAGTTACTATTTATTGTATATGTATCACCGGTCCAAGTACCTGCTCTTACTACATTATTATTTGTAACATCATAAACAGTTACACTTGCGATTGAATTATCAGTATCTGCAGCCTCTCTTTCAACAGTAACATTATAAATAGCAAAATCATGTGTTACCTTATCAGTAACTCTATACTTAATACTTCCTTGATTTGTTGTACCATCGATTGCAACAGGTGTTCCTGTTGAACTTGTAATTGTATTCCATGTACCAGTTGAAGCATCATAATATTCAAGGGTTGAGCTACTAGGTGTAGTCAATGGTGCTTTAACTGAAACAGATGTAATAGTATTTCCAAGGCTATCAAGATACGGAACTTTAACCACATAATCTTTACCATTGTCTGAGTTTAAGGTAGATGAATCTAACGTACCTGTTGTTGATGTACCTGTAACAGATGTTGTAGGATCATTTAATCCCGTATTAGCAGTTATCGTCTTATACACAAATTTGTAAGTAGCTTTTACATTAGAATCACTTGAAAGTAATACAATTATTAAATCAGTTGTACCAATTTGTACGGTTGTATTAGCATAAGCTGTACCATTATATGTTGAAGATACGCAATCAGCTGTATAATTAACTAAATAATGAGCTACATTTGGTGATACCCATAAATAATAAGTTCCTTCTGCTAAATCAACAAAATTAGTAACAGGGTTTGAACTTGAATTTGCACTACCCTTAGTGATAATTGGGTCAACTAGACCATCATCCTTGGTAAATGTTATATTGGTAATAATAGGCTTTCTTTGAACATTTACAGTATATGCTTGGCTTGTAGAACCATCCTGTGCAATTACAGTAAATGTAACTGTTGAGAATGAGCCTCGATTTGTCGGATCAAGAATTAAAGAGTAAGTTCCATTTGACAATGAACTATAAGTTGCACCACTTAACGTTGATAAATCAATCTTTCCTTTTCCACTATCAACAGTAACATTAATTGTTGTACTTGAAGAAGCAGTTGCAGGAAGAGTGAAGTTAGTAGATGTCGTTGTAGCAGAAAGTGTTGCAGTTGAAGGAGTTGCCCCGCTAATTGCAACAACAGTGCCTACCTCATGACTAACAGTTCTTTCAATTGTTACATCATATTCCTTTGAATTATGAGAAGAATTATCTTCTACTTTAATCTTAACACTAGCATTATTAGTTGAAGTATTAATTGAAACAGGGAAATATCCAACTGTTGGCACTTGTGTCCAGTTTGCACCACCATCTGTACTATAATAAACAGTACTTAAGGTTGGGTCTGTAGCAGTTGGTGTAACGTCAACACTTGTAATAGCATTACCATTTGAATCACTATATGGGAATGTAAGCTTAAATCCAGTACTTGCATTTCCTGATAGTTGACCAATATTAGAAGCATTTGTAGCACGACCAGATACTGTTTTTAAACTAGTGTGATCAACCATTGTCTTTACAGTAAATGTATATACCTCTGTTTTATTTGCATCACTTGAATTTAAGTTGATAGTAAATGTATTAGCATTTATTGTTGTAGATGCTACAGAAACAGGGTCATTGTAAGTACTTCCATTAAATAATGCACTTAATGCATCTGCAGTAAAGCTTACATTAAACTTTGTTACCCCAGTTGGAATCCATACATAATAATTTCCTTTAGGAAGTCCTGTACTTGGGATGGTTACAACAGAATCAGTTTGACTTGATGAACCAGATGTCAAAATTGGATTTACTCCAGTTGAACCAACCTTAGTAAATTGAATATCTGTAATAATAGGTAATCTTTGAATATTAATAGTATATGATTTTGTTGTTGTTCCATTTTGAGCAACTGCATCAAAGGTTACTACATCATATTTACCTCTTACCGAAGAATTTAAAACTAATGTATATTCTCCATTATTTACACCATTATTAGTTACATTTGAGGATAAATTACTAATTTCTCCATTGCCAGCATCAACTTTAATTTTAATTGTTGTACTTGAAGAAGCTGTTGCAGGGAAAGTAAAGTTTAAAGATAAAGTTGAACTATTTAATGTGCCAGTTTGTGAAGTACCATTTGTAACAGTTACAGAAGCATCTGTATTATCTCTTACAGTTCTTTCTACATTAACCGTGTAAATCTTAGTTGCACTAGTCGAATTATCTTTTACTTTAAAATATACAGTTGTTGTATTTCCACTAGCAAAGCTAACTGGTGCTACACTACCAGAAGTCCAGTTTGATTGATTAAAACTATATTCAACTGAGCTTAAAGAAGGTGTAGTAAGCGTAGCATTAATGTTTGCTGAAGTAATTACATGTCCATTTGCATCTTTATAAGGGAATGTAGCTTTATATTCTGTAGCTGATGTCGATGTGACTGTTGCTGTTGTAGAACTTCCTGCTACAGTACCTGTAACATTTTGTAGTCCAACATTATCAGCAATCGTCATATAGTTAAATACATAGTCTTCAGTAGCATTATTTGAACCGTCATAGCCTAAGCTAATTGTAAAGCTTTTAGCATTAACTGTGAAAGTATTTCCAGTTTGATTACCACCTTTATTAATATTGTAAGATGAGCTTTTTGCATCACATGTGTAGTTTACGTTAAATGATTGTAAAGAAGCTGACCCCCAAACATAATATGTACCCTTAGGTAATTCATTAAATGAACTTACAACTCCAGTTGTTGAACTTGATGAGCTTGTAGTAATAATAGGATTTGCAAAACCACCATTACTTGTAAATGTCATTCCTGTAATAATAGGCATTCTTTGTACATTTATTGTATAAGTTTTTGAATTATTTTTCGATTCAGAAATAACCTTAAACGATACAGTTGAAAAAATACCTCTTTGCGTATTACTACATGTGAATGAATATCCATCAGATGTTGGGGTAGGACTGTCGAGAGTAATACCACTACTACTACTTATAGTACTTGTATCAATACTTCCTTTTCCATTATCTACCTTAACTTTAAAGGTTGTAGATGTACTTGCGGTAGCATCAAAATTAAAGTTTACAGTTGTATTTGATTCTGTTAAGCTTGCATTCTTAGTTGTAGAATCATTTGTAGCTGTAACAGTTGTATCTACATTATCACTTAAAGCTGCACCACCTAGAGAAGCATTAAAATCACTAGGACTTTCACCATATACTTTACCACCAGTAGTTTCTGCTACACGCATACTTATACAGGTTGAACTAAAAGTAGTAACACCTGAATTTAACCTTATCCTTATTTTAAATATTGCATATATTCCGCTAGATATATCACCAGTTGTTTGACCAGGACCATAAAAAATTTGTGAGTTAGTTAATATTGGGGATGGTTCAGTTACTCCTGTTGTATATAAATAGTTCTCAGCGTTACCTTCAATGTAATTTGATCCAGTTGTTCTACCAGGTAAACTTGGTAATTTTGAAAACGGTTTTCTTCTTGGATTACTAATACTACCAGTTACTTGATCAGATTTATCATCTAATGTTGTATTATCCCATAACGCATTACCATCATTTGTAACATCAATACCCAAAATAGACGTAGTAGATTCAACTTCAGTACTATTCAAATCCCACACTAATTGCATACTAGATAAAGAAGTACCTATATCAACAAACGCAGTCATATAAAATTCGCCGGATGTAGGAACAGATGTTATAAAATTTGAGTAATCTTCTGCCACAAATAAATCTTCGGTATAACATACTTTAACTTTCACATTAGTACCAGCAATGCTTACCCATTGATTAATATTTGTTCCAGCAGCATTAACAGTTTTATCTATCTTTGATGTACTAATAATTGAATTTAAACCAAATATAGATAAAACAATCAAGAAGAATAATATAATTTTTTTCTTTATATTTTTTATCATATTATATTCACTCCTTTCATAATATGAATAAAATTTATGTTATTTTTGAGTGACCATTAGTAATTAACAGTCACCCAAAAATTATTAAGACGAAAAAGAATAATTTTGATTATATAATATATTATCTAGATAATATTCATAATCAGGTAGTTGATCATGTGTATCCTTAGATTTTGCACCAATGTTTGTTGCATCTGCTGTTTCAATCTTTGCTTTGGTACCAGTCAAACCTGCTATGTATTTAACCGCATTTATTTCTGGCTCTGTTAATTTTGTAAATTTCTTTGCAAAATCCTTAGCAATTGTTTTATCAGCAGTCTCTATTATTCCATTTCCATCCAAATCACCAACTACAACAATTTCTACGCAATCAATTAAAAGTCTTGATACGCTATCATCGCTGTCATATAAAGAAATATATGATCCAGTTCCAATATAATCCGTTGATGCGGTTGATAAATCAGTACCATTTGCTCCATCAAATATTACATTTCCATTAGAATCACAAACAACAATGTGCTTTAAATTATTTACAAAGTTATTTGTTAATAAATCAGAAACGGTCTTTCTTTGAGGTAAATGGCTTAATTTATAAATTGAATTCTTTCTTTCTGCTACAGTCTTAGATGCTAAGGCTGTATATCTATCGTCATTTGAAACATCATATGTATAAGTTAACGTATTTAAACTAAAGTCTTGTTCATAGCTTACAAACTTAACTGTAGATGAATTAGTTAACTGTAAATATGTAGGTTCTGGGGTTTTAATTTCAAATGTGAATGCAGGGTTGAAAGCAGGTGTTGTAGTAGGCATTTTATTTTGATTCATATAATCAGGATTACTTGCATTTGATTCCATTACAGATTTATAAGTTGAGTAATCACCAAATTCAAAACTAATAGGATATGAAGCCTTGCTCTTAACAACGTAGTAAGCATTCTCGGTAGGATTTGATGTTGTAGGTCTCATATTGTTACCATAGAATATATCAAATGCTCCAGAAGAATAGTCAAGAACTATATCAGTTTGAGAGCCAACTAATCCTCCCCTAATTGTTACAATTGTTTTTTGATCAGCACTTGTCTGGTCATATTCAGTTTTTGCTGCAGAACCGTCAGCATTTTTAGCTAACAACAAGCTACTAGATGTCGGATTAGTAAGCTTAATGTCGTTAACATAATCTGTTATTTCAAGAGGATCTAACTGAACCATAATTTTGCAATCAGCTGTATCGCCATTTGTATTCCATGCATAATTTTGATTATCCTTTAATACTGCATCGACCTCAAATTCTGGTGTCTTTACAATTTCTTTAAGAATAAAGTCAAATTGACAAGATGGATTAGTATCAAATGTCTGCCAAGTACTATCGTAGATTGTCTTAATCACAAACTTAGTATTTGCCGCAGTTGATAATGAAATTGGTTCAACCTCATAGTAATATACTTTAGTTGTAGAATCACTATATAAGTAAGTTACTGTAAAGTATAATTTTAAGTTTACACTATACTTAAATGGTGTATTAGCTGTTTGAGCTGTTGGATCATATTGCTTAAGCTCAAATCTAATTCCTTCAAATTTAGAATTGTTATCTGGATTATCAGGATTATTTTTGTTATCTGGCTTTGTTGGATTATTATCATCATTACCATCGCCACTATTTGGATGATCTCCACCATCTGGGAAGGTTGGATTAGAATTTGATCCTCCACCGATATCCGTAGATTTAATAATCTCGAAATCGCATTCATTATTGATTAAAACATAATTTTGATCATAATTAGCTTGCGATAATCCATTTACAATTCCAGGGCCTGTACCTGCTTGAATTTGAGCAATTGCCTTTTGAACACCAACATTAATACAATTATAGCCTTGTGCTGGTGTTACAACCAGTGGAATTATTTCAAGATGTCCTTGTGCATCATTTAGAATTCCATATACTCGTCCAAGTGGAAGATTTACGCTACCAGTATAATTGTTTCTATGAGTTACAATTCCTGTTACACTATCCTTTATCCACTTTTCTGAAGCCCAATAAACCTTTGCTGATCTCTTTCTAATTTCAAAAGGCTGCTTCAATGATTCATACTTATCATAGCCATTATTTGTATCAGCATCTAAGCATAATGTTATTGCATATTTACCAGCATTAACTGGTGCATATGGTTTACCATTAGAATCTAATAATTCTTGGTAAGTTGCTCCATCATCTAATAGCTCATAATATCTTATGTATGGCACTCTAGTATCTCCCACAATACTAGATGTCATTTGAATATCATTAAATGTATATTGTGAACCATTATATATCATATCCTCAGGATTTGCCTTAAATGAACCCCAGTCAGTAACAATAATCTTTGATGGAATAGAAGTTATTGTTATTGTTCTAGTATCCTGGAATATATTATAGTTAGGTAATTCAATCTTAATATAGATAGTTAAACTACCAAAACTACATCCAATTGGAACATTACTCCAAGATGATGGTGGAGCACCATGTCCTAGAGGATCCTTTGAATATTGAATATAATTATCATAATCAGCGCTTTGTGTAATTCCAGATACAATAGGATAATTATACCAAGTATGAGTTATGAAATATTCTTGGCCAGTATAGATATGAGTTACATCAAAGAATTCAATATCTAAATCAGCCTTATCAATCGTAATTGTTGTTTCAATACTTATATTATAGTTATTTGAAAGAATAATTGAATTAGTATCTCCTTCTACATAGAAACCATATCCACTCTTCCAAACAAGATCAGTTAAGGTTGAACCAACAATACCACCATAATAATGACCACTATTTACAGATTTTGTTAAAATAGTACCTCTAAAAGCTTGTCCATTTACAAGACCAGATTCCTCAATTCCAGGAACCTTTTCAAATGTTGCATCTAGAAGTCTTCCTTGTTCTGAAGCAGATGATGCAAGCAATGCACTCCAAGCATTTCCATCATAAGTTTTAACCTTATTTGGAATCTTAATTACTAAATCACGAGGCTTAATTGCAAAATAAATTGGATCTGTCGCCGTATTATTGTAATTATCTCCTGAATCAAATTCTAGAGAAATAATCAAATAGTACTCACCAACATTTGTTCTATTTTGAAGAACACTATTACATTCTGCATATTGATTACCTTGTTTTACGTAATATGTATAAGTAAGCTTGCTATCTAGGTTATCTCCACCATATGATAAATAATCAATATTTGTTGGATTAGGAGTTACTTTTCCATCGTAAATCTTATTTAAATCAATACTTGGAGGAGTAATTCTAGTATCTGCCTTATCAATCTTAACCGTAAATTCATCATAATCAGATGCTGCTTGATCAAGACCTAAGAACTTCCATTCACCATTTGTATATGTTGTGGATTTTACTGCAACATAAATATGAATAGGATTTGAAGTGTAATTCTTAAATTTAGGAATAGTTGTAGAATATTCTGAAATATCATTAGTAGCTTTTGCTGAATATCTTATTTCCGCATTATCATCACCACTAAATGTAAATGTTATTGTATGATAATTACCATCATAAATTCCTTCATATTTAGAAACAACATATGGCACAGTATCATATGCAACATTTAAATTAAGATCAAGTCTAATATCATAATTGTCAAGATTTTCTGCAATACTATTCTTTACTAATAATGGTACAGAAGATGGAGTATTATTCCATTCAAAATTATTAGTAAATGCAACATCTGTATAAGAACAATTAATTGCATATAGCTTAGCATCGGGACTCTTAGCCTTAATTGCCGAGTTAAGGATAACCCCTATTGGAAGTGGGTTAGATGCAAGTGTTTGAATATAGCTTAATCCAATTACAGGAATATTTCCATCATATTTATAATTCATTGAAGCGGAGAATATAACAACACATTTATTAATTCTATAGTTAATGTAGAATTCTTTAGTTCCTTCACCAAATGAATAATTATTTTCAGCACTTGATGCTCCGCTTCCTTTTAGTTTAATAACTAAACGGTAATCGCCAACATTTTTAGTCTTAGATGATAGCGGACTTACCAAATCATTTTGGCTATAATAGAATATTTCATAATTATTAGAATTAAAACTATTATTGCCAGTCTTCGTAAGAATTGTAAAGTTAGGAGCTTGTTCTTCTGCATTATAAGTCAAATCAGTATCATATCCTGAAACAACAAGTTCACGAGGTGTAATTGTAAATTGCTTTTCCTCTTGAATACCCATAAAGTTAGCTGTATCACCATATTTAATAGTTACCCAATATGTACCAGCATTTGTAGGCGTAGGTCCTAAGATTTCTCCACCCCTAACACCATTATTATTCTCGTAATATTTAACCTCAACATCTTTTCCAGCACTTAGAGCCGCTGAAACAGTACCGTTAAAATCATATGTATGGAATACTGGATTTACAGGATTTCCATCATATTCCTTATCAAGCGAATCAATGCTTAAGCTATTTCTAACCTTCTTAATTTCAAATGTATATACCTGATCAAGAAGATCATTAAAGTTGGCTACTTTAGTCGCTCTTACCTTATACTGATAAGTGCCTGCTTCAGTCTTAAGATTAGTTGATGTTGTCCAAGAACCATATGTTCCTGTTGCAAAATCATATTCAGCATATTCAATATTAGAGCCCTTAGAATATCCAGTAGGTGTTACAATCCAGGCTTCAAATCTAACACCACTATTTTCATCATAGTTAAATATTCCATCACTAGGAATATTTGTTCCTAATGTAATTGTACCTCTTGTGATTTCAAGCTCGAAGTCAAAAATGAAATCATAATTATTTGTTACATCAACATTATTTGCATCACGTATCACATGGAATTCTGGACGAATATTAATAATACCCTTATCAGTTCCGGCTTGAGTATAGATACCAACAATTGAATTATTACTTATCAGCAATGCAGTAATTAGCTTATGATTATAAATTCCATCAAGCAATCCTTCATCACCATTTCCCGTTTGTCTTTGAACTGAGAAATCAGATGAGCCATCATTTAAAGCACTTACAAGATCATAATTCCAGTATACACCAGAATACATAACCTGATATGGTGAGCCATTATTAGAGCTTATATGATACTTTCTTCTATCAATCTTAAAGTGGTTTTCAATAACCGTTTCTGCATAATTTCCTTGTGCAGGAATCTTTAAACGATAGATATAATCACCGGCATTTGTCACACTAGAAAGCTCTTTACCAGAAATCTTCCAATCTCCGCTTCCTTGTATTTGTTCTTGGGCAACGAAATAAGAAATTGACCATTGATTTGGAAGAGTTTCTCCAAATTGAACACCATTATTATTCTTTATTGAATTCCAAGTGTTTTCATCATATGCTATTCCATCATATATCTTATTGAGAAGATTTGAAGAAACAGTTAAGCCATCATCAACACGAGATTTAGGATTAATTGTAAATTTAGCACTTCCATAATAATTTTCAAAATGAACTAAATTACCTGAGGAATCTTGAGCATTATCGGCATATATCATAAAGTAAACCGTATATACACCAGGAGCTGTTTGCTCATAATCATCTAATGTATAATCTAAATTACTAGTTGAATTCTTCTTACCATAGTGAATTACACAATATTGTGAGGAAGGATCATCTACATAATTAATAACGTTCGTACTATATTGCTTATTGAATGACGTTGCAAAACTAATTGGACTACCAGTATAATCAACCATAACATCTGGAATCTCTCTTACTGTCATCTCAGGATAATGAGCATGAAGCTTAAATTGAAGAATAATACGATAATTATATGAATTATCACTTGTTCCATTTGTTGTTTTCCATTTCATTCCAAACAAATCATTATTATAGAATAGCCATGAATTATCCACTCCATTACCTGTAGCTACAGCATTTGAGTAAAGATAAGTCATACGTGATAATTTTTGTCCTGAAGCACTATAAATATGATATTCGAACTTATCAGCGCCTAAAAGGCCTGATAATTGAATTGTATTATTTACAGTATTATTTCCGATGAAGAAGTTTTGATTAAACTGAGCAGTTGTTTCAATACTTCTAAAATCAGAGGAACCTGGATTACTATCATATGTAATATTTGTTTCATCCTTTACCTTTAAATCAACATTATAATCAAGTCTTAAAACGGCTGGAGTAATTTCAAATTCAAACATATTTTGAATCGAATCTAATGTTGTATAGTTTTGTAAATAATTAGGATTATTATCTGAATCTGATGTAATCTTTATAACATACCTACCAGCATTGATTGGTAATGTTTCAGAAAAATCAGAATCCGGAGCTCCTAAAGTCTTAAAGTAAAACCTTAATAGCTTATATCTATTACCAGATGTTTCAATTCCGCTTGAATTGAAATCACCATTAAAGCCTCCACTAATACCAATCGTGGAAGTATCAAATGTCGTTCCTGTATATGTTCTATTTAAATTAGATACGGTCAAATATGCATCTGCTTGTCTAATTCTAATTATTACATGACCGACCTCTAAGCTTTCGTTACCATCTTCTCCAGCAATAGAAACCTGATATCCAACATAATATGTACCAACAACGATAAATTGTGGCTTTATAGCTGACCAAGCAGTATTCTCATATCCAACAGGGTCAACTAATGAATCGGTTGCATCATCATAATATCCCCACTTGTATTGAATATCATAGCCAGATGCATGGCTTATAACATCAACCTTTGGTGAATGATATTGATTATCAAACTTTGTATCCTCATCTGCAGCAGATACCTTAAGATCCTTGCTAATTAATGTAACTTCAACATCTCCATCACCAATTGTAAATTCAAAGTTATCAGCTACATAATATGTTTGACCATCAAATATATTTATTCCACTATCATATTTGAAATTTCCTGAAGGATCTGTAACCTTAGCATTAATATCAAATGATGTCGCTTCTCTATAGGTTCCATCCTTTGCAGCTTTAGTTTTTAAAGTTAATTCCAAATTATACCCAGGGAATGAATCCTTAAATCCAATAATATTTTCAGTATCATTTTCTGTAAATGTTTTAGACCAATTTGTTTTTAACCAAGTTTCATTAGTTATATATTTAATATTAATAATACGCTTAGTAACGTTAAAGTGGATTGAATCATAATTAAGAATATAATTATTAGCATTTACTGTACTTGTTGGTAAAGCACTAACAAAGTATCTGCCAGCATTAAGCATTGGAATATTATAGCCAACACTAATACGCTTTGAATCAAATAATTCATATTGGAAATCAATTCGATTACCAAACACATCTGTAATATATGGTTTAGCATAAATATCCTTACCAGTATAAACCACTGAGGTTTCTTCCCATTGAACATTTACATTCTTAGGTATACAATGAACCTTTGCAATCTTATACCACTTGCCATTTATATAAATATCACGATCAGTTGTAGGATCACTTCCAGCCCATGCTCGATAATTTTTACCTTGTGCAATATGAATATAAACACGATAATAACCAACATCAGTTTGATCAGTTAGGATTGAACCATCAATTTCATTATAATCAGAATCAGTCTTAATATATAAGGTCTCAACCTGACCATCAGATTTTGTTGTATATTTTGGTAATATGTTATGTCCATTATATTCAACTTCACTATCTTGAACATAGAAATCCTTTAATTCCGCACGTTTAATTGTAATTTGTATAGGGTAGCTTCCATCATCAAGTTCTGTAAATGCAGGACGATAATTTTCAACAACTGAGTTATTATTAGCATTTATTTCAAAGAATACAAACTCAAAGTCTCCTTCCATCTCATATGGATCACCATTATTTTCACCATCAAAATCACCCTTAGCATCAGCTGACGATGTAGTAAATGTATAATTTGCCAAGCTAATATCCTTGATAACATGCCCTGGAATTAATCCAGCATTAGCTAAATTATTCTTAGAATTAGCACTTTCATCATATGTTGAGCTAAATACATTATTAACAAACCAAACACCATTTGGCATTTCAAATTTACTTTCATCATAAACCTTAAATCTCTTCCAAGGATCTGTAAGCGTTGTTTTGAAATATAAGGTTCTTTGTTCAAGTCTTATTTCCTTGATTTGAAGCACCTTACCAATGTTTGAATCAATTCTTGATGGATTATACAATACAGCATAGTAATCGCCAGCATCAATCATATAGTCTCCATTTGAATCTGGATTCTTTCTCTTTGAGTCATATAATGCAAACAAAGCATTATTTTCTGGTGTATCACTATCAAAGAAATCGTATAAATCATTTAAGCTCATGCCCAATACATTATTTAATATAGATTTCTTAAAGTAATAAAGCTTTGGCTTTTCACTATCAGTCAAATAAAGTGGTGACGTATGAATCGTATATGTTGTTCTATGCTTTTCTGCATCATATATACCACTGAAAGAATCAATATCAGTAGAAATACTAGCTTGATCAATGATGACTCTAACTTTACCACGTTTTTCTTTATAATTACTTGCTGAAATAACATAATTTAATGTATATGTTCCTACATTACGGAAGTTAATGTTAGTTGAAGAAATATCTGTTGCTTCTTCCTCAGTAACATCTCCTGTCCAGAATTTCCAAGTAATAATTCCTGGGTAGCTACTTGTTATTGCAACCTTAGCATTTTTATTAAATCCATCGAAAACAAATTTTTGCTCTTCAGGAGCATCAACATCAAGCTCTGGATAGCTTATTACAAGCTTTACATCAAATACAACATCATAATATAATTCTGGAGCATTTGTATTTGTATCAAATAATTCGAGATTTTCTAATGTGAAAGCTTCTAGCTTTGGCGTATAGCTTGGATGTAATTCCCATTGACCACTTGCTGCATTATATACGTATGTAATACGGTAAGTATATGTTCCTACTGATGAATAACGCGTTTTTATTTTAGCTTTCAATGTGTCGTTTGATAAAAGAGCTGTTACACTGAATCCTGAATCAGAATTAGTATTAGCATTACTGCTTGTATAATCAACATTAAGTTCAAATACATCAGCCTTATAATCTCTTTCTGCATCAAATGAAATTAAAACCTTACGATTAATAATCCGATATTCAATTAAACCTCTATCTGATGCTGATAAAACATAATTAGGGTTATTATAATCATCATTAAGCTTGAAATAATATGTACCTGGAATTATATGCCATGTATCAGCATTTCCAGCACCATCAAAGGATGCAATACTATATGTAACAACATCAGTTGTTCCAGTCGTTACAGTATATTGAGGTACAATTGTTTCGCTCGTATATTCGTATTCTTTTGTATATTCTACAGTTAGAACACGAGGAACAATATGAAAATAAAATTCAATTGAAGTGCCTTCACAATTTGAAGTATCTGCATAGTCGATTTCAACATAGTACCAACCTAAATCTTGAGGAGCTGTCCTATAATTACCTGGTGATTTAGTACCATCACCTGCAATTATAACATCACGATATTTAATTGTCTTTTGACCATCATGGAATGTTGTTACACCTAAATCATTATATGTGACAGGGCGAGCTAAATATTCAATTTCAATTTCATCCGTATAATTAGGCTGAATATTTGTAGCTTTTTCAATAAGAATTGTTCCACTAAAGATTTTCTCTTCAAAATTATCTCCAGAAACTCTTATATAAAGTGGAATAGGAGCACCAGTAACATTCTTATATCTTGCAATAACTGGAGAATAAACAATCTGATTTCCTTGAACAGTACCATACTCAACCTTTAATGGAATCATTTTTTCAATACCATTAACAACTTGAGCATATTGATATGATAAATCATTTGTCTCAAGAGAGCCTGTCATAACTAAGCGATCGGCTGATGAGTTAGATAAAATACCTGAATGATATTCACCATCATATTGGCCTTGATAGAAATCACAATTCAAATCTAGGGATAGAGGATTAATATTTACTGTTATATTTTTCTTAATTGGACGATATCCATGCTTTAGTATTTCAACATAAATATCATATGTACCAGCTTTTGTAAATAAATCCACTTGATAATTGGCACTACCTACAACAATCTCAGATAGGTTGTATGTTAACCAATTCTTGTTACCATCATCCATAGCAACTCTGATAGTAAGATCTTGAATATTAATTCCTGAACCTAAATTAGAAATCTTAAATCCGTGCATTTGACGATCATATGTTACATTATCAGGTGTGATTGTCATTGTCATTTGAGAGCCTAAATTACTATCAATAACCATAGGAAGATATTTATAACTTGTATTATAATTTAAAGCACTTGCCTTAACGATTATATGATAAATTCCAGCATCAATTCCAACAGGAGGAACAGTTGTCCAATTTGTTATAGAATCAAAATCAATATTACTAATATTATCTGGTGCATCAGCTAATAGACTATAATATACATCCGCATAATATGGGTTCGTAGTGACATTAATTGAATGCTCAAATCCATCATATGCAAATGTCCTATCTGCTGTATCACATATAATTTCGACATCCTTACCATTAATTTTAATTACAACGCTGTCATACTTAGTTTCATAATTATCTGCTACAAGCTTAATATATGTAGTATAGTACTCAGTACCTGAATTTGGTTGTGAATAGAAGAATGGTTGAGTTGACCAATCAACCTCTACTGCTCCATTTTCAGGATTTTGTTCACTATAATAAATATGATAATTTGATGTAGGATCTGAAACTGTAATTGTTGCATAGTGGTATGCTTGATCATATGTAAATACATATGTTCCTGATGCATCTTGATTATTGTCAGACCAGTCAACATTTAATTTATATTTAAATTGCTTAGGTAAAATTTCAAATTCACCCTTAAATACAACAACATAATTACCTGTTTGGTCACCTAAAGCATCATTGGAAACTCGCCACAATCCATCAACATAGAAATCGCCTGTAGTTGATGCTTTGTATAACTTAACAGCACTTGAAATTGACTTAAATGAACCAAATAATGAATCTCCACTTAACAAATTCAAGCTAGGTCTTGTAGAACTTGTATCTCCCGTTCCGTTTGCACCAGACACATAAGACCAAGGCTGACCATCATACTCTTTAGAAGAAATCGGATCATCAACTTGAATAATTAAGCTACGAGGAGTGATATTAAAATCAATTCTTTCATCAAAATCCTCAAAATATTGACTACCAGTCATTTTAACTTTGACATAATAGCTTCCAATTGCACTTGGGGCTGATGCTAATTCTTGATTATGATCCTTATCATAGAATTTAAATTCCTTAACAACATTTGAATCCAAATCAGAAGGTCTTCTTAAAAGAGCATTCAATACATTTACTGGCTCTCTATCATATTCCTTATCAAGTGATTTAAATTTAAATAAACCTTTTGTTAAAACAAGTTTAATATTCTTAGTTACAGTTTCATAATTTGTTTTTTCAATTTTTAATGTTAAATCTATTTCTCCAGTACCTGGAATTTCTTTAAATATATATGTTGAGCCACTAGTATGACTACTATTTTCAGTAATTGTTACAGTTGGATTATTTGTAAACTTATTATAGAATATAGCACCTAAATTGTGCTCGTATCCATCAATTCCATACTTAATATATAATGGATCAATTGCACCTATATCATCATGAGAGAAATTCTTTTCAAATACCTGTAATGAATCATCAATTGAAATTATTTCTTGATTGTATGATACAGTACCATTAGGATTGTCAGTAGGTAAATATTCATTGATAGATAGATTATAATCAATTGTAGCATACTTAATTTCACAAGTAGCATTCAATGTAACGTTATATTTTTGAGTTTCATCCATAAAACCTAAAGATGGATCAGCATCGTTAGTTAATCGATGTGAAGACTCAATATAATATCCTGTTGAATAAATATTTGTATCCCAATTAAAATCACCTTTACGGCTTAAATTATTAGAATCAGAAGAATATGTACCCTTTTCTAGATTAGTACTAGTACTTGTAGTAATGAGTTCACCATTTAAAACTGAATTAGGCCCTAGACCATTAATTTCCATTGTAAAGGTTGGTGGTGTATCTATCCATGAGCTAAAGCCACCATTATATCGATAATAATTATGGTCCTCATCCAATGTATATTGAGAAGATATTGTAATTGTTACTTCTCCTTTTACAATCTCGAAATTTGCTGTAAATGTAGTTCCAGCCTGACCATTATATGCAAAGTTTTTACTGTAGCTTACAATTGTCATTGTACCAATTGTACCTGGATCAATCGCAACCGTATTATTTGTAGGAGTAACCTCTACAATAAATTCAGCATCCATTTTACCATATGCTTCATCGTAAATATAAGGCTTTGGGGTTAGCTCTAATCCGTTATATTTATATTCATAACGAGATGTTGCAGCATTCCATTCACCATCCCATACAATATCTGAATCAATGAAATCATATGGAGTAATTTCTACAAACAATGTAATTACTGGTACAAAGTTATTAGTAACCTCTTGGCCCTTAGTATTATAGACATGGTATCCGCCTTCCCAAACAAAGCCTAAGCCTGAAACTCCACCATTTCCATTTTTTTTATCAGACCAATATTGTCCAACATCATTACTTTCAGTTTTCAATTTTCCTTTTAATACATAGCCAGTAGGAAGATTAGGAGCTTGTCCTGAAACTGTCCATTGATCATTTGACCATCCTAAGCCATTGTATTTTACCTTCAAAATAGCATCCTTATAATCAGATATACCTTCTAAATTATAATAATAATCCAAAAATACATCTGAATATGCGCGATATCCATACCCAAATTCATTTTCAATATTATCAGATTCATTTGCCTCATGGAAAAGCATTAATTCATAACGAGTAATAGTAAATGTTTTAACTGCTGATCCATATAAAAATCCAGTATTAGATGTAAATGTAATTGAAGCGGTACCAACATTAACATTATTACTATATCTAACAATTACATTATCAAAGCTAGGAATCCTACTATATTGATGAGTAGATGAATCATAATTATAGAAACGATCATAAATAATATCCTTTTGATTTTCTCTAACCATTGTTGGATCTACATATTTAATGCAATTTTCATTTGAACCAATTTCTATAATCCTTGGTTCAATTGCATCACCCATATTATAAGTATATGAATCATCTTCTAGTTTAAAATCAAGGGCAGACATAAGAATAGTTGGTGTTGTACCAACAAATCGCCAAGCTTCCTTATAGAAAACAATACCATTTGCTATATATACATCTTCTTTACCATATGATGTTCCATAATAGTTTGTAATTGCATTAGCATTAGCTTGAGCACCCAACGTTTCAGGTACAAAATTACCTGAAGCCGTTGCTGCAGTTGCATATTTAGTAGCTTGTGCAACAGTCATTTGGGAATAAATATAAACTGTATGTGAAGCTTCAAAGGTTAAAACTCCTGCACCCATTTCAACATAGTTTTCACCTAGGACAAATGAGTTAACCTTTTCAAAATAATTGTCTCCATATCCATCAAAGGCACCACTAATAATACCTCTAACAGGAAGACCATTATATGTTGAGGGGAAAATAACAATATCACTTAATAAATATTGCTTCAATCCTGATGACAATGTTGTAACAAACACATAATCTTCAGTATTAAATCCTACAATTACATATCCCTTTAAGTCCTCATCATAAGAGTACTTAAACATATCATCTGTATTTTGACCAATAACCATTACTGGGAAGTAACAGTTCCAATTATAGCCCCAATTAGTTGGCCATTGACTTTCTTGATAATAAACTTCTAAGTAGAAATCCTTATTGCATCCATAGAAAATTCCGTTTTTTAAATCGTCTACATTAGTCTTTTTATTAGTACCAGCAATCATTGAGACACAATTTCGATTAATTCTTAATTTTTCTAGATGTGTACAATCCTGGAATGCTCCATTACCAATTTGAATAATGCTTTCTGGTAACGTAAACGTAGTAAGTGATGAGCATCCCTTAAATGCATAAGCGCCAATAGTATCAATTGTAGATGAAGAATTATCAAATTCAAGACCACCAGCAACACCATTACTTAATAAATTATAGCAACCATAGAATAATCCTTCAGGAATTTGCTTTTTTGATGTTGGTAAAGTATAGTATTCATTTAAGTTTACACCTCTAAGTGAAATACAATCCTTAAACATTTAATTAGTTAAAAATTTAATATTTTTAACACTGACTAATCTTCCACAGTCTTCAAACAAATAATTTCCAACACTTGAAAGTGCAGTATACTTTGAAAAATCAAATTCAGTTATTTGGTAACAACTCTTAAATGCTCCATTCCCAATGGATGTAATTTTAGCATTTAGCACCGTACTAATTCCCGTTATGGATGTACCCATAAATGAATAATTTCCAATTGTTGATACAGTTGCTGGTATAAAATTATCCATCTCTCCTAATGATGAGCAATTTGCAAAAGCATAATTAGCTACATTATTAAATTGAGCCTTTGGCCAATTAATCGTTGTAAGATTATTATCACAATAGAAAGAATAATCTCCAATTGTTGTAATTGTAGCATTTGGAATTGCAACTGATGACAAAGATGTCATATTGGCAAAAGCATATGCAGGAACTGAAGAGATTAAGCCCGTTATATTAATTCTTGTTAAAGATTTAGGAATATAATATACATATCCTGATTGACTAGCAACATAAGAATTACTATATGCAGTAGTTCCAAAATACCAGCCAATTGTATGTGTGTAATTATTTTGACTGTTATTATTATAATCAGCGCCAATAAATGGAACAACTAATGTATTTAAACTACTGCAGCCTGTCATACATCCACCATCTATTAAAACTAATCCTTTATTGTCAGAAACAATAGTATCTTGAATTTCAATTGTGTTAAGCTTTGTAAAAGCTCTAAATGCATAGCTAGGAATAGCCGAATCATTCGTTATTGTAATTGTACTTAATGAATTTGGTATAGATGCTGAATATGATGAATATCTCCATGACCCTGAAATATAGCAATGTTCATAGTAACCATCGACCTCCTGGCCATATGAGCCCATTGGCGCAAATAACCATACCATTGAGTTTCTTACTGCAAGATCCTCCCACCAATAATCATTACCATCGGAATAATATCCATAGTTATTTTTATTACTATTAGAAGAACCTACATCGATTCCTCTTTGTTTTCCAACAAAGGGAATTTCTAAGGTTGTTAAATTCTTGCAGCCATAAAAAACATTTCTTTGAGCTTCTTGCGTCGCTTTAGAAATAATTACATTTTCTACCATAAAGGTATTATAGAATGAGTATGTTGTTAATACAGTTTGGTGATTTAAAGTAACTGTTTTTAAGCCACTAGGAATATACCAATATTTGTTTGGTTCATTTATAATCTTAACTTGTTCTGTATTTGAAAATAAATTTTTACCAAAAATATATCCTAATTGTCCATTAGAAATGGAATCACTAGCACCAACGAATGGCAAAGACACTTCTGTCAAGCTAGAACATCCATACATAGCACCTTCTGCTATAGTTGTAACAGTATCCTTTGTACCGGCTGCTTGTGATGACATTATTCTAATGTTTTGAATCTTTGAACAGTTCATAAACGCACCAGGCGCTACAACTGTTTCGTTTAAAATTGTTACATTAATTAAAGTTTCTGGTATAAAGAACGAATGTTTCTTTGTTGTATCAGACTCATTAGGATCTCCAGTTTCATTTTGAACAACCTGATATGCCGAGCTTAATGCTCCATCGTTTGTGCCATCAGCTAGCTCTGAATATTCACCAAAAATGTAACCGAATAATGCTTCCTTTGAGTTAGAATTACCGGCTTTACTACCAATAAATGGTAAAGTAATACTTGCTAATTTCGAGCATCCGTTAAAGGCCATACTTCCAATTGATGTAACATTAACAGGGACAGAAAAGTTTGTGAATGCCTTACAATTTCTAAAAGCTTGAGTTCCAATGCTCGTTACTGTTTGAGGCAATGTAATTACTCCAGGATTATTACTAGCATCCACAGAAGAGCTTTTAATAACACTTAAATTAATACAATCTAAGAAAGCTTTTGAACGAATTGCAGTAATGCCCTTTGGTAATGTAACCTCACTAAGGCTAGCACAATTTGCAAACAAGCTTTCTGAAATCTCATTCAATCCTTCTGGCAAAATTAATTTTCCTTTAATTTGATTACCGTCTGAGTCGTTTATAGGATTACCATTAAGTTCAACTGCAGCTCCACCCAATCTAGTACAATTTGCAAAGCATCCTGTTCCAATCGTACCACAATTTGATGGTAATATAGCCGTGTGCAAATTATAGCACTGATAAAATACATATTCTCCCATTGTTAACGCATCAGTAAACTTATTAGTAAAATTAGGATCATTATTATAACTAATTGTTACATCCTTAAGTACTGTCATATTATAAAATGCACGTGGAGCCACATATACCTCATCAGTTATTTCAACTGAGCTTAGATAATATGGCATATATAAATATGTAGCATCACTAGATGTGCTATTATCTGTTACCCAAAGGGTTGTACCTGCGCCATCAAAACCATTTGTATTGCCTTGATAACCCAATGTTATAGTAGGAGATTGAATAACAGTATTTCCTTGAGTTTGATCAATATACGTTGTTTTATAATCAAAGCTATAAAATCCCAAAGTATTTAAGGAAGAAACCTCTCTTCCCATCAATACTGAGCCATATCCAAAGATTGATAAAAATGCAGACTTATAGCCATCTGCTCCTAAATTTCCATCAAAATTATGATTTCCACGCTTTGTACCAACAAATGGAAGTTTCATCTCTTCAACATATCCAAGACCATTGAAGGAACCAACCTCAATATATTCTACTCGGTTAGGAACCTCAATCCTTTTTATATTTTTTACAAAGCTTGCACCTGCAGTATTTAATGCGGCATTATAGCTAAAGCTACTAAAATAGGAATGACTATCCGTAATTTTTGCTCCATTAGAATCAACCGTACAGTTAATTTGCTTAACTTGATAATCAATACCATTATCCCTAATGCTTTCAGGAAATTTAATGTTATAGCCATCTGCTCCCGCTGGAGTTTGCGTACTAACACTAATAATTTGGGCATATTTAGTACTACTAAAGCCATTAGCACTCAAATCATATGTACCATTATTGTCAATTAATCGATAGTTAAATGTCGCAGAATTAGAGTCAAGAATTGTATAATTCTTCCCCTTGACAACACCAGGGCTTGATTTATTCGTTCTAAAATTAAAAATAAACACTAAACCTATAGTAACAATAACTAAGCTTAAAAGACCAAAGATAGCAATCTTGCCCTTTGTAAACCTTGATTTCTTCTTATTTTTCTCTATATAGTTTGTTTGTTTCATATACAACCAACTCCTATTTTTATCTTTTTTCGACACTTCTCTACATTAATTTTAACTCCAAATGCTCTTAATTACAACCAATAACCCCTCTATTTATAGTTTTTCGAAACATTTTTATAAAATTTTTGGCTAATATACTTATTATTTGGCATGAGTCTTTTAAGACTCACGCCGCAAATAAGTATATCAACCTATAAATATTGCTTGGTGAAGATATCATAAGTTCCTTTGATATGCATGCTAATTAAACGTGAATCAGCAGAAGTTACTTCACCATCACCATTTACATCTGCTGCAAAATAGAATTCATTCTTTAATTTGTTATTTCTTAATGCTTTATTAATCATAACAACATCTGCAGCTTCAATAATTCCATTTCCGTCAATATCACCTAATACTGAAACATAGACTGTATCAAGTAATGTACCAACTGAATTTCTCAATTCAATTCGAGCACCTGTACCGATAAAATCTGTAGAATCATGCTTAATTAGATTATTATTGCAGTCATAGATTCTAATATTATCTCTTTGACTAGCATCAAAGTTAGCCAAGAAATCGGCTATAGACGTACGAACTGATACATTTGCAAGAATTGCTCTTGTCTTTGACTTTTGCGCATGCTCACTCTTAATAAATGTTTTACCATCTGACGTCTCGTACCATTCATAAGTTGAATCTCCATTTAATGATAATGAATTACTTACAATTCTGAAGGTAGTTTCAATCTTTCCTTCAAAATTGCCAATACCTGTAATTGTTACCATAGCTGTTGACGTAATTCCCTTATTATTAGAATAAGCAACCTCGTAATCTACTCCTTCAATTAATAATGTGAAGTTTTGACGTACATTTACTGAAGGTGTAATGTCTTTACCAGTATATAGATAATCTTTAATCTTATCTACTAAAACATTAGCATTTGTATCACTAATATTAGCTTTGTTAACAATTAGCCTAAATGGTCTTAATTGACCTACATAGTCATCTTGCCAACTATAGTTGTTGCTAATTAATTTAGCAAATAACTCATATTCACCAGCTTCATTAAAGACACCAACATTATTACCATCAGAATCAACATATAGAATACCTTCCTTAGCATTCTTATTCAAATCATATCCACCCTTAACATATGTTGTTTCTAATTCATCAACATATGCAATATTGGCTTTTAAGATTTGATATTCAAATACCTCGGTTGATTCATCTAAGATAAAGTTATCATTATGAATATTAACTTTAATTTGATGAGCTCCAACATTTACACCATCACCATCAATAATTAACCATTCTGCATTCAATTCTTCTGTAGTAGGGTTAGAAATATTAAATTGTGGAATAATTGATGATCCAGTATATGTAAACTCAGTAGTTGAACCCCAGTTTACAGTTAAAACTCGTTTTGTAATTTCATAGCTAAACACAAATGCTTTAGCCTTATAATTTGTGCCCTCAGATACACTAACTTTAATTGTATATGCTCCGATTGCTTGTGGATTTAAAGGTAAAGCTTTACCGTTTTCATCCATAAATACAGCACTAATTTGTCCATCAGATACTGTGGTAAATTGAGGCATTTCAATTGAACGACCAGTATATTGAATAGAACTATTTGCCATAGTTAAATCAAAATCACTTGTCTTTCCAATATTGATATTACCTTGTCCTGTAATAGTCTTATAGTTGTCAAATACTATCTTGTAATATACAACATATGAACCTGCATTAATAAACTTCAATTCTGAAGTAAAGCTATGCTCTAATTCTTCACCTTCTGGGTTTGTCATTGAATATGTAATAACATAATTTCCTACAATTTCATTGTTGAAAATAACATCTAAGCCATGTGCTTCACCATCATATGTAACATTTACATCATTAACAGTAATATCCGCATCAGCCTTACCAATTTCAATTGAAACTTCAATCTTGATTTCATAATTATCAAGAACTGATATATTAATGCCATTAACTGTTTTAAACATTTCAAGATTTGAAATATCATCAACTGTAATAAACTTATATAATCCTTCAATTGAATCAGATGTAATTAATGCTCCATTCAATGTAAATGTTTCACCATTAACTATATTATTTCCAGTCTGAACATCAAAGATTTCAAAATTATTTAAATCATTTAGATTAATATTAACAATATTATTATCAAAGATATGATAATAGTCTCCACGAATAATAATTTGCTTCTTCACAATTTCAAAACTAATTGACGTTCTAAATGCATTGTAATTAGCAGTTTCATCAGTTGAAATCACAGCTACGTACCTACCTGCATTCACTGGCTTAGTTGGATAAATTGCTGTCATATCCTCACTATAATATTTAACATTAATACGACTTGTTGTATTGATCATTATTTCTAATGAATTAGTACCATATTCAGAGTAAACCTGATTCAAGCCATAAATGTGTTGATATCCACTTTCATCAATAATTATATTCGGATCAGCCTTTGTAATCTCAAATTCACATGAAGCTGAGGTTGAAAGATAATTATCAGATTCAAGAGTAACAATCATAGCTGTATATGTACCAACATTGACTGGTGCAGCATCTAATTCAAATCCTAAAGAATTATAATACTTAATAATGTAATTAATATCTTTATCTAATGCTTCAATATTTAACTCAACATTTGCAGATGTTGCATCAACAGTTGAGTAAATTTCGTTACATGTTACTGAACCATTTGATTCAATATACCGGAAATTATTAATTCCATCATATACTTTATCTTCGACGTTAATTGATACAATTGAATTAATCTTATTTATTACAAAATCAAATTCAACAGTGCAAGATTCATAATCTTCTTTTGATAGATTGATTACAATATGATAGCTTCCAGCATTAATAAATTTAGGCATTTCATTATAATCTGTTCCTTCGTATGTGTAAACAACTGTTACATCATCTGTTAAAACAGTAAAGTTAGCAGAAAGCTCATCACCTGTGAAATCAACATCGGTATCAGCTAATTCATACGCGATAGGTTTATTTCTTACATAAATATTTAATAAATATCGAATATCATAATTGTCAATTACATTCTCATTTAATGAATTTACAATTGTAAGTTCTTCTACCCAAGCAAAATCATCAATACTTGTAAATCTACCTAAACCATTTCTAATTAATGAAAGCTTACCAGAAATCCTATCTGTACTAGCAAGAGAAACATTCTTATTAGTAAATACTTTTGACCAATTTTCATTTCCATCTTGTACAAAATTTTCATCTTCAGCTTCAATAATTAATAAACGCTTAGTAATATTATACATAATAGTATTGTTTATTAATTCATAGTTCTTATTATCTGTTGTTACAGTTAATTCATAAGAACCTGCATTAATTGAACCTTGACTACTATAAATAATATTCAATTCTTGTCCTAACAAATCAATTGCTTTAGCTGTAGGCTTTTGTATTAATCCATTGTAAGTTAATTCAGTTGAATCAAACATTGCTGAAACCTTAGCAGGTAGAATGTTAAATTCAAGTTGAGCTGTGTCAGCCGCATATAAATCGGTACCAACAAGTGTTACTACAACCTTATATGTACCAACATCAACTGGATTTGAATCAAGTAAAATCCAATTATCAGAAACTAATTGATAATAAGCGAATGTGTATTCACCATTTTCAACATAAGAGCTTACAGAAGGATTTTCAACTGCCTTAGTATTATAAGTATGTTCCTTATATAAAGCATCAATGATTAAGTTAGAATTACCCTTCGTAATTTCAAAATCAAATCTCTTACTGAAACCATAATAATTGTCAGTATCTTCTACTGTTACTACTACAAAATACTTACCAATTGATGAAGGAGCAAGTAATGCAACCTCATTCGTTTCATCTTGATAACGCCACATAAATGTTGGTGTTATTTCATATGAAAGATCAGGTGAAATACGGTATGATGGACTAACAGGATAACGATCATATGACTTTGTTAGGTCTTCCATTTCAAGACTTAATTGAATCTTTTCAACAGTTAAGCTTAAAGTTCCATAATAAGTTTCGAATAATTCCTTCATTGCAACAAAGTCAATTGTATATCTACCAACATTATTAACCTTCATTTCAGATAAAGTGTAATCAGCATTATATTTGAAGAAGTATGCTATATCAGTATTATTAGCTACAACAGTAACATCGTAATATGAGCCAATATATGGAACAGTTAATGAATAATTATTATCGCTATCTTTTGTGGCTTCTACTCCATTAACTAAAACCTTAATATCAAGAAGCTCATATCTAATTGCAACATTAACATCATAAGTAATGTTATAATTTTCAATTACAGAAATTCCATTTCTTAAAACATCATAAGTAATATTTACGTTACTATTGTTATAGTTTCCAACAGCACCTGACTTAGTTGTAATAGTTCCAGCTGCAGTATCAGCAGTTGGCATATTTTCAATTAAATCATTTGTAATTGCTACTGTAAATAAGTCGTTTGACCATGTAACATTGTCATTACTATAAACAATCTTAATATCACGCTTTGTTATTTCATATGTAAGAGTCTTAGTTGTTAATGAATAATTATTAGAATATTCATTCAATCTAATATCTAATGTATATGTACCAATATTAATTGGATCAGCATTACCTCTTACTGTAATAACAGGCTCAAAATCAACATTACTAAAGTAAATTCTTGGGATTTGAATTGTACCATCATAAATTGTAGTTTCATACTCCTGTAATGGTATCAATTCACATTGCTTAACAGTTACATCAAAACTAAATGTACCACCAAATGTATTATCTGAATCAGCAATTTCAACGATCATTTCATAAATACCAGCATTAATTGGAAGCTTACCATCATCAAAGCCTGTAAATGAATATGACTTTACTGTACCAGTCGATGAAATCGTTGGAACTATAATTTCTTTTCCAGTATACACTTGAACATTATTAGAAATATTTACATTTGCATAATTCTTACAAATTTCAATTGTAATATTTTCTATATTGATTATGTAGTTTTGACTTACATCCTCATCATTTGATATTCCTTCTAAGTACATTCTTGTATTTATTGTTAATAAACTATTGGAATATACTCCCACCGTGTAGCCCTTAGTTTCAATAGAAAGTGCTAAATGTGTATTAGCTAACATGTTATGAATACTAGTTAAAGTAAATACTTCATTATAAGCCTTACCATCGAATAACTTAGACTCACTTAATTCTACATTAATCTCACGCTTTTCAATTTCAAAATTATACTTATATTCAACAGATGTGTAATTACCATACTTATCTGTAGGAATTGTAAATACAGCAGTCCATGAACCAGCATTAATAGCTGATGAATAAGCTAATGTTGTATTTTGACCATAATAATATCTAATTGTAGGTATTAAAGAAGCATCTACAGTATAATTTAATTTAACTGGATTACCATCATAAATATGAGTTTCATCAACGACTTGAATCTTAGGTTCAAGTGGAGTAATTGTAAATGTTATACTTCCATAGGTTGTTTCTCTCATATCCGCTTCAATTCTAAAGTATATAGTATATGTTCCAGCTTTTGAATATACATAATTATCAGATGTATAGTTAGAACCATCAACACTATATTGAACACTATAATCACTACAATTCTTCGGAATAATTATAAATGATTCTTTCATTCCTGGCTTATAATTTCCCTCATAATATTGAGCGTCGTATTCAATTTCTGGATATACAATTTCAAATGAACCTGCAATGCTAATATTATACAATTCAGATACATCCTTGCCTTCAGCATCAATAACCTTATAAGAAACATTATTAATATTATTAGCTGAAAGTGTTCCATGAACATTTGGCATAAAGCTTAAATATCCACTAACAGTATCACCATCAAGAAGGCCAGAAACCTCAAGATCATTAAGATTATATCTTATCTCATTAGTTCCATAAGTAACCTTAGTTCCTGTAGGAATATTAACAACAAGATCAGCCTTTTCAACAGATGCATCTAGTGTAATAATTTCTTCTCGATAATAAATATCACGATAATCATCCCACATATATGCCTGAGGATATCTTAAAATTGCATAAAGCTTAAATGTTCCAATATCTTTTACCTTAAATGAATGGTAGCAAGTATCTGCCGTTGGATCTAATTCACCATTTTCATTTCTTACCTCATCTCGATAATACTTAGTTGGATCATCAAGCTTATAGAAGTAATAACGGCCTGTGTCTTCTTCCTTGTAATAAAGGTTAAATAATTCATTATTACGAGAAATTGCAACCTCATGTTCCTCACCATCATATTTATAACGATATGAAACAATTGGAACAGGAACCTCAATTCTTGTAATTCGATAAGTAATACGTGAAGGAACTAATAAATAGTTTTTATAAACATTATTACGACTATCTGGAATTAATCTATCTACATCAATTTCTACTAAAGCTGTATGTGTACCAATATCTAGTGGCTTAGATGATGATAAATCATAACCCATAATAGTAACCTTTAATGGTACAAGACTTTCAGGTAGGTTAGTAACTGCAACTGGTTTATGAATATTTTCTCCCGTTGCACTATAATCATACTCATGAGTTGTCTCAGACCAATAAACAGCTAATGGCTGAGGAGTTATTTCAACTTTAACATTTAAAATAACATTATAATTCTCAGAAACATCAATTAAATTTCCTTCACTATCAGTCTTAATTACCTTCCAGTAATCATTAGAACTGCCAATGAAGTTAACACCAGGAATAATACTATCAAATGATTGATAATACCAACGAATTGTATCCAAGGAATTACTGCTATTGTAAATACCTACATTTGCGCCATCATTACGATTAATTCTAACACCATCTATATTCTCAAAATCTTTATCATTTGAATTTGTTGTATATAAATTACCATATAATTGATCAATTCCCGTTGTTTGATATCCATCTACCTCTGTTGTAAAGTTACCAAATTCCCAACGTTCTTCTTCTGCGAATACCTTAGATGTATTTATAGTAACAGTTAAATCAGCCGGAATAATTGTAAATGTAATTGTTTGAACACCAACAAATCCTGAATTATTTCCTTGAATTTCAACGGTTGCAATATAACCTTCCTTAGTAATACTTACATTATTAGAGTACTTAATATGATATTGATCATTTAGTGTATAAGTAACTGCCTTATGATTTACACGAATTGCTCGATCAGAAACATAGGCTTCTGGTGTTTGTTCAGAACCAATATAGTTTAGAGCAAGATCAGAATGATTCTCATATTCAGATGTGTCAGTTTCAGTTAATCTTAAAGTCAATCCTGAAGTTAAAATTTGATAAGGGAATTGGCTTGATCCCTTAGTCCAAGTATAATTTTCAGTATAATGAGGATCCTTTAAATTCAATGTATCCAAATCGGTAGATTTTGTATCTAAGAATCCATAATATACTAAAGCATTACCGCTTTGTGGATTAACAGTATCATTATAACCAATCCAATCACTTTCATGACCAGCATATAGCTTAGCGTCCTTATATGTCTTATTAACATACACGGTCATATCCATTCCACCAGGAAGGGCGTGATCACCAATTTTAACAATATTAGTTCCAATTTCAAATGTAGTTATATCGACATATAAATCAGTACTATCAGCATTAGCCGTATTATAATAATTTGCAATTGCACCATCAGTAATTTCAACTACTGGTCTTCCACCATATGCAGCAGGTACAACAATTGCACCACCCATAAATAGATTAGTATAACCAATAATCTTAAATGCACCTTCATACGAACCATTTGCAAGCTTCTTATACTTAGGCATATATTCGTAAATGAATATCTCCTTAGACTCAATATGAACAGAATACTTAGTATACCAACGTTCATAATGTCCAGTAGAAACCTGTTTTTCATGTTCTTCCTTAAGAAGATTTTGACCATTTTCGCCAAGATAAATGTCATTTTCATTTTCGTTCTTTGTAATAGCCCACTTAGATGGTCTTTCAGAATCTTTAATTACATTGTCATTCTTAGCTGGCATATCCTCTGGATCATAGAAAGCAATGATAAAGAAGTTAACATCAGTACCTGGCTTTTCAATATCAATAAAGGCTTGTGGTGAAATAACAGTTGTATAAATTGGTATTTCCACATATGTTAATGCATACATCTTATTAAATGCATAAGTTCCAATACTCTTCAAGCTCATTGGCAATTTAACATTTTCAATAGTAATTAATCCCTGGAATGCATAATCCGTAATTATAGAATTTCTATTAGAATTATATGACATATTAATTACCTTTAATGTTGAAGGAATTTGATAAGTATTTCCATTTTGAGTTGCTTCATATTCAAGACTTGATTTAGTCTTTGACATATATCCAAAGATAAATCCAAATGTAGAACCAGTATCATCACTATTAGTAGCATCTCCGCCACCAACATAAGCAATTGTAATTTCTGTTAACGAAATCATACCATTAAATGCACCATAACCAATAGAAGTTATTGTTGCTGGAAGAGTTAATGATGTAATTGCTGTGTTATCTGCAAATGCAAATTTACCAATGTTAGTTAAAGCGCTCTTGTAATTCCATGCCTTTTGATTATGTAAGCCATAATATGCATAGTCTTCAATTGTTGAAATATTATCAGGAATTTCTTCTACAACTAATGTAGTACAGTTCATAAATGCACCAGTAGAAATAGTAGTTAATTCACTATTAGTTAAGGAAACAGTTTGAAGATTTTCGCTTTCAGCAAACATATAGTTACCAAGAATTGATGTATCTACAATAGCTGTTGTCATACTATGAGAATGTGCAAATGTATATTCTCCAAATGTCTTAACTGTACTAGGTACTGTAATAGTTGCTAGGCCTGTATTATTAAATGCATAATCACCAATAAAGTTAATTGCCGATTGAATTTCAAAAGTATTTAAAGCTAAACAGTTTTCATAAGTATAAGCTTCAATTCTAGTAATAATATTTGCATTAAATGTAATACTTACCATATTTGAAGAATCCTTATAAGCAGATGCTCCAATTGTACTAACAGTTGATGGAACATTAAAGTTTGTAATACCAGTATTTTCAAATGCTGAGCTTCCAATTGTAGTCACTCCTTCATTAATTGTAATTGTTGTAACATTATCACAATTTAAGAAGGCGTTATCCGCAATTATAGTTTCATCCGTAATTTCAATCGTAGTTAAACTAGTAGGCACAGCATAAGAATTTAAATTATTTTGTAGTCTTCTTAAGGCTGTTCGATTCTTTAATCCGAAAATCCAACCGAATGCTGATTCAGCATTAGTATTACCTCTTTGAGAACCTACAAATGGTAATGTTAAAGACTTAAGGCTTGTACATCCTCTAAATACCTCACTACCAATATAGGTAACTGTATTTCCAAGAGTAAATGTTTCAATTGTTACATCGTTTTCAAAGGCATTAGCTTCAACTCTTGTAACAACTGCAGGAAGAGTTCTTGAAATATCTTCTGAATCATCCTCAAGCTTAAAGCCTTGAAGATTAGTATTATCCTTAAATGTGGATTCATTGATTATTTCAATTTGAATACCTTCTTCAAGACGAATACTTTGAAGGGCTGTACATCCTTCAAATGCATGTGCACCTAATTCCTTAAGCGTACGTGGAAGTGATACATATGTTATTAAATCTACATTATGGAATGCATATTCACTAATGTTTGTATCATTCTTAACAATTACATTACGCAAAGAATTTACAATACTAAAGTTATTATTATCAATTAATAATTCATTTTCATCTATAATACCAAAGATCCAACCAAACATTGTTTCATATGACTTATCAATTGTAGCTAGACCTTGTGAAGAACCAACAAATGGAATAGTTAAAGTCGTAAGTCTTGTAGCGCCTCTAAATACGGCCTCACCTACATACTCAATATTATTGCCAAGTGTAAATTCAGTAATAAATTGACAGTTTTCAAAGGCATATTTTTCTACTCTTGTGAATGAATCAGGAAGAGTTGTCATTTGAAGCTTAGTTGCATTCTTAAATGTACCCTCACTTAGAGTGGCAATTTGACAAACATCATCAAAAGTAAAGGTTACCATATTAGAAGTATTACTAAATGCATACTCACCAATTGCTGTAACATTGCTAGATACTGCAAAATCAGTAAATCCTACATTGTTACATCCATCAAAGGCGTAAGCGCCAATTGTTTGAACACTATCAGGAAGTCTTCTTACAATAGATGACACTTCCTTAGCATCTGTTACATTTCCACCAAAGTTAAATCCAACTAAAGCTGTGGCATTTTGGAATAAATGATCTGAAACAGCTGTCATCTTATAGCCTTCTTCAAATCTAACAACACTTAAGCTCTTATTTTCGGCGAATGCATAGGCACCAATTGATTCAATCGTATTTCCTAATGCTATATAATCAACCTTAGCTAAATTATAGAAGGCATATTTTGCAATATTTATATCATCCGTAATATGAACATTGCGTAATGAATCTACAATACTGTATGAACTATTATCAGTTATAGCTCCTTCTTTATATCCGAAAATCCAACCAAACATTCTTTCCTTAATAGTAGCTTCTACACTTGCACCTAAGTGTTCTCCAACAAATGGAATTGTTAATGTTTCAAGTGATGTTGCACCTCTAAATACTGCCTCACCAATATATTCAACATTATTAGATAATGTAAATTCAGTAATTGATGAGCAATTTTCAAAGGCATATTTTTCTACTCTTATAAATGAATCAGGAAGAGTTGTCATTTGAAGCTTAGTTGCATTCTTAAATGTACCCTCACTTAAAGTTTCAATCTTACACTTATCCTCAAAGCTAAATTTTTGAAGCTTAGTCTTAGTTCTATTATCTTCATCATTTGCGAAGGCATATGAGCCAATAGCTAGAACATTATTACTAATCGTAAATTCAGTAATACTGATTGTATTATAGAATGAACGAGAATCAATAAGCTTAACGCTATTAGGAAGACTAGTCATTACAAGGGAAATAGCATTTTCAAATACACTATCCTTAATTTCATAAACATGAGATTCAGGAGTAAAGCTTACAGTATTAAGGCTTGAAGCATTCATAAAGGCTCTAGCACCAATATATCCATATTGCTTACTATCTCTAGTTTCAGTTAAAACAGCCTTTTCAGATTCAAGACCAACGCTTGCAGGAATTGTAATTTGCTTGATTCCTGTATTCATAAAGGCTTCCTCACCAATAGTGATAATTCCTTCATTTAGAATTACTTCATCAATCGTTGTAATATCCCTAAATGCTTGATCAGAAATAACAAGCTCGTCAGTAATTTGAATTGTCTTTAGACTCTCAGGAACATTATATGATAATGCTGATGAGCTAAGGCTTCTTAAGGAAGCACTTGTTATCTTACGTCCAAAGATCCAACCAAAGAAGGCACGTTCACCGGTCTTAACACTAGTAGCATTTCTTGTAATATCAGCTGTAGATGCATTATTTCTTAGCTGGCCAACAAATGGTAAGATGATACTCTTAAGATTATCACATCCCATAAAGGCCGCATAGCCAATTGTTTGAACACTATTAGGAATTGTAATACTTTCAAGTCCACTACAGTTATAGAAGGCATAATTATCAATTGCTACTAAAGTAGACTTTCCATCCTTATTATTAGCAAATGTAATCGTATTGATATCAGAAGCATTACTAAATGCACCATATCCTACAATTGTTTCATTTGTAATAGTTACATTCTTAAGACTTGCAGGAATCTTAGCCTCAAATTCATAATTTTCATCCTCTGATGTAGCTCTTTCAATTAAATCATCGTAGTAAGGATCATCAGTTTTTGCAAAGAATTGCATCTTAGCCTGATCAGTTGTCTCTCTCTTTGAGCCAAAGATATAGCCAAATAAAGCTTCCTCACTATTATTATTGGCTCTTTCCTTGCCAACAAATGGAAGAGTTAGATTAGCAAGATTAGAGCAGTTTTCAAAGGCACCAATTCTAATTTCTTGAATATTTTCAGGAACGATGACTGCTTCTAATGCAGTATCGTTAAAGAACATGTATTCACCAATTAGCTTATTATTAAATTCAATATCAGCAAGTCTTGTACAATTTGCGAAGGCATAATCTCTAATTTCTTCAATCGTGCTTGAAATTACAAGGCTTGTAATACCAACCCATCCATCAAACATATGAGATCCGATTAGCTTATTTTCAAAGCTAACTGCTAATTTAGCATCAAATGTACCCTCACTATTATTCTTACCACTAATATTAGTACAATCAGCAAAGGCATAAGCACCAATTGCCTCAATATTTGCTGGAATAGTAACTGACTCAAAGCCCAAACAATTGTAGAACATATATTCACCAATTAGCTTATTTAATAGCCTAAAGTCCTTTAAGCCATTAGAATATGCGAAGGCATAAGCACCAATTGACTCTACACTTGCAGGAATAGTAAGAACATCCTCACAATCATTATATAAAGCATCATTATGAGCGAAAGCATATGCACCAATTGATGATACATTTCTTAAATTAATTGTCTTTAAGCTTGCACATTCTTCAAATGCATTATCGCCAATTTCAATTACCTTATTAAAGTCAAAGCTTTGAAGACTATCACAATGATAGAAGGCAGCTTCATCAATTACGCTAATATTATCTGGAATTGTAAAGCTTGTAATCTTGTCACAATCAGCAAAGGCATAAGCACCAATTGTTGTTAATTCACTATTAGTTGAGAAGACCACAGACTCTAAGCTATCCATATTACTAAATGCATATTCACTAATCTTTTTAACACTATTTGGCATTTTAATTGTTTCAAATGAATTAGATTCTTCAAATGAATGAGGTCCAAATTCAACAAGCTCATTTGTAGTTAAATATAGATTAATTCTTCCAACCTTAGTCTTATCCTCATTTATAAATGTTTCAGCTAAAACTGGATGATATTTTTCATTATTAACTAAATGAGAAATACTAGACATAGAGCCATATGCAAATACCTTTTGATTAGTAATTGTTAGGTTAGTTAATGAATTTGGTAACATTCCACCAATTATATCATTACCATAGCATTGAGTTGTTAAAGTGAAGCGAGTCATTTCCTCCTTCAAGCTTGTAACAGGAATTAAATATTCTCCATTGTCATTTGGACATATATGCTTAAATTCAATTAAATTAGCACAGATGTCATCACCAAAAATCCACATAAATGATGTACTAGCAGATGCTTGACGATCATTATTATAATTTTGCTCACCAACAAATGGAATAGTTAAATTTTCAAGTAATGAGCATCCTGTAAAGACACCATAGCCAATTTCTTCTACTGTATCATGTAAAATAGCAGTATGAAGCCTCTTACAGTTAGCAAATTCACTATCAGATACAGTCTTATTCCAAACCTCTACATATTCAAGACCAGAATTTGCGAAGGCTCCATCGCCGATAATCTCAACACCTCTAGGTATATCAACACCGCCAAGAGACCAATCACCGTAGAAGGCATATTTTCCAATAAACTTTAATTCAATTGGAAGAACAATTTCTTCTACATATCTTAAATTCATAAAGGCACCATAGCCAATACCAATTGACTCAGTTAAATTAATACGCTTTAGACTAACTGGAACATAGAATGACTCTGGTGTGTATGTTACACCATCAATGCTTGATGTTGTATTATTACGCTTAATAGCATCAAATTGACCACTATTCCAAGCCTGCTTAGCTTCAACTACGCCATTAGCTTCCTTCTTTGAACCAAAGATCCAACCAAATAAGCTTTCTCTTGAATCAAAGCCATTATCAGGATAATCATATTTATCCTCAGCAACTAATTCCTCAAGTGATTTAAATGTAGTCGCATAAGCATGTCTACCAACAAATGGAATACTAATTTCTTCTAGTGATGTTGTAAGACCAAAGGCACCTAAACCAATTGTCTCAACACTATTTGGCACATTAAAGCGAATCATACTAGTGTTCTTGTAGAAGGCCTCAGAGCCAATTGATGTAACACCATAAGGTAAGGATTCAAGAACAAGTGATGTACAACCACTAAATGCTTCATCACCAAGAGCTGTTAACATACTTCCGTTTTCAAAATAAACATATTCAAGTCTAGCTGAATTCTTAAATGCTCCAAGTTTAATTTCATCGACCTTACTAGGAATTGTTATATCAACAAGACCAGTATTCCTAAATGCATATTCATTAATCTTATATGTATTTACTGTAATATTATTATTTTCAAGATATCTATCAGTTGGAAGATAAACCTCACGAAGAGTACTTACATTATCGAATGTACCAAATGGAACAAATACATTTGAATTTCCATTATCAATCGTTCTATTTCCAAGTGTGATTGTTACACTATATAGACTTGAAGGAATATACGCTGTAATTGTTTCAGCTTTTGTGTATTCCTGTGTTATTTGATACATTGTCTTTGTAGTTTCAAGGACTGAATCACCAAATAACCAACCAAACGTTGCATTTTCAGATTCATTATTTGTAGCAGTCTCACCAATAAATGGCATTGTAATTCTTTCAATATTTGAACAATTACTTAGCATTGCATAGCGCATTACCTCAATTGTATCCGAAATAGTAACATCCTTAAGGGCAGTATCACTATCAAACATATGCTGACTAGTAAAGTTGTTTTCAAATAGAATACTTACTAGCTTAGCCTCATTAGCAAAGGCATATTCACCAATAGGCTCAATAGCGTTTTCTACTGAAGAATCATAATGTAGTTTTTCACCAAGCTTTAATGATTCAATGTTGTAGCATGAATCAAAGGCATGTGACTTAATTAAATCTACACTTGTAGGAATAACAATATTATAGTTACTATCTTTATTAAGATTAACTACTCCAGATTGGTAGAATGAATAATCACTAAATGTCTTTATAAATCTAGTTTCTGAATCATTAGTATTAGTAAATTTAATATTTGCAACATTAACGTCGCTAAATGCTCCATAACCAACTAGCGTTTCATCTGTTATTGTTAGATTCTTTAAGGCCTCTGGATAAACACCAATTACTTCTTTCATTTCAGCTGCCGAATCATCCTTTGATACATGAACTGCTACAATCATCGTATTTGTTTCAAAAACATCATCAATGTCATCAACAAAATCCTCTGTTGCATATGAATCATATTGGCCGAAAATCCAAGTAAATAATGCTTGCTCACTATATTCAATATCTCTTGTACGACCAACGAATGGAATTGTTAAATTTTCAATATTGTAGCATTGATCAAATGCTGCAAAATCAATTATCTTAACACAATTTGCCACCTCAACATTTACAAGGCTTGGACAATTAGAAAACATATACTTACCAATATATTCATTTTCAAATGTTAGATTAGCAAGTAAATCACAGTTTGCAAAGGCATAATCGCCAACATTTGTAACACACTTAGAAATTGTTAAATTGATAAGTGCATCACAATCATCAAACATATGAACACCAATATAACTATTTTCAAAAAGAATATTAACAAGTGAATCACAGTTTGTGAATATATAATCTTCAATAACGTCCTCAGTCATTGTGCTAGTTGTACGAAGTGAAATAATATTTTGACAATCCGCAAACGCATGAGTTCTAATTTCTTTTACATTAGAAGGAATATTAATATTATATACTGATATAGTATCGCCAGTAGACTTAGAATTTAAATATGTGATTCCACTATTATAGAAGGCATATGCACCAATAATTTCAAGAATTTGATTATTAATTTGGTTAATATTAGAAACATCAATATTATCAAATACATAATTTGTAATTGTCTTAATATTACTAAATGCACCATATGCAACTACGGTTTCATCAGTTACCGTTAAATTAACAAGACCCTTAGGAATAGATGTCATTACATCAAGTGTATGGTCATCAATATTTCTAATTTGTGTAACCTGCTCTACTAAATCAGAACTTGCACTCGCATTATAACCGAAAATCCAACCAAATAATGATTCTTCAGTTCCCTCAATACCAACCTCAGCACCAACAAATGGTAATACTAAGGTATGAAGGCTAGTTGCCATATATAATGCAGCTTCATCAATATATTTAATGTTATCTGTTACATATAATTCTTCAATTCCAGTACAGTTTGCAAACATGTACTTACCAAGATAGTTAGCACCATTAGTATCATTATCTCCTATCTCAAATGAAATAGTAGTTAATCCTGTACAATTTGCAAATGCGTATGGTCTAATATCACCATTAATTTCATCAATAGCAATAAGAGGTGAATTATTAGAAATATTAGCCAAAACCTTGTGTGTAATCTTAGGAATTACAAGGGTAGTAAAGTTCTTATTATCACAAGAATCAAACATATGTTCACCAATTAGCTTATTAGTAAGCTTTAGGTTAACTAAATTATGATTATATGCAAAGACATATGTTTCAAATTCCATATCTTGAGATGGCGTTCTTAATCTTGTAAGAGCATTCATATCGGCGAATGCATAGTCACCAATTGTTGTAACACTTACTGGGATATTAATACCAAACGTATTAATATTCTCCTCAGAATAATCACTATCAGGATTCATTATTCTAAATGATTGAGTCTTATAGAAGGCATAATCATCAATTAAGGTAATTCCTTCATTAAGATTAATCGTTACTGCGTCCTGCATTTGCATAAATGCACCAACACCAACAATTGTCTCATCAGTAATGTTAATCATCTTGAGTTTTCTTGGAATATAACCCCAAGTTTCCATAGTTGAATATCCATCACTATATTCTGATTGATAGTATTGTACAGTCTTATAGAAATTAGTCGTATCAGGTTCATTTGTAATAATCTTTAAATCATTATAAGTATATGGTGCTTGAGGAGCATCAAAATCGAAGAAATAAGCGAATACAGATTCCTTAGAATTATTATTTCCTCTTTCGCTACCAATAAATGGAACGAATAATGATTCAAGATTCTTAGTACCTGAAAGGATATTTCTACCAATTGACTCAACATTGTTTGGAATAACTAAGCTTGGAAGTGAAATACAATCCTTGAATGCGTATTCACCAATTGTCTTAACACCAGTACCAATTGAAATATTAGTTATGCTTACACAACGATCAAAATCATAAGCACCAACTGATATAACACTATTTGGAATGTTAAATTCCATAAGACTAGAGCATCCCGCAAAGGCTTGATCATAAATTGTATCAACTGAATCAGTTATTACAATTGTTTCAATCTTAGCACATTCACTAAAGGAACCATATCTAACCTTAGTTTGATCCTGACCATTAATAATTACATGCTTTAAGCTTGTAGGAAGATAACAAGAATAAACACCATTTGATGATATCTTTTGATCAGCTCGATATATAAGATTTGTCGTTAAATCCTCATCAATTTTTTCAATACCAAAGATATAACCAAATAAGCTATCAATTGAATCAGTTATTTCAAATGTCTTACCAACAAATGGTAGAGTAATTGTATCAAGAGATACCATATTATTGAAGGCACCCTCATCAATTTCTGTTACAGTATTTGGTACAACAAGATTAATAACATTTCGACAATTTTGGAAAGCATATCCTTCAATTGTTTTAAGACTTGAAAGCGTATTTCCTTCTTCAGTTTCATAATAGAAATTAATATTTAAAAGTCCTGTACAATTTGCGAATGCTTGATTACCAATAATTTCAATATTAGATGCGAAATTAAGCTCAGTAACACTTGAACAACCATAGAATGTACGATTCATAATACGTGAATACTTAGCATTATGCGTAAATAATATTTCTTCAAGACTACTACAATTTTCAAAGGCTGATTGACCAATAACAGAAATATTATCATTGAATCCAAGTACCCAAAGCGCTTTTCCATTATTTTCTTGCTCAGTATAATAATTATCCTTTGTTAAATTTGAAGCTACATTTGACTTAGTGTAATATACATGTTGAAGCTTAATATCATTCATATACATATACTGTCCAATATTACCAGTATTACTTGAGCCATCCTCAGTTGCTCTTCCGTTATCCTGAATTACATATATTAATTTATCACAATCTGCGAATACATAATCGCCAACATTTGTAACCCACATTGGAACATAAACCGTTTCAAGGCTATCACAGTCTCTAAACATTCCATCAGACATTGTGTCATCATAGAAATAAATGTTCTTTAATGCATCACAATCTGCGAATGCATATATACCTACACTATCTAATTCTGGTACTATAATTTTTACAAGAGAATCATTATTAAAGAACATATAATTAGAAATTATAGTATTTTTAATATCAATATCCGTTAATCCGGCAGAATCAAAAGTATGATCACCAATATATGACTTACCTATATTTCCAGCTGTTTTTGGAATTACAATCTTTCTTAATGATTGGCACTTTGCGAAAGCATACTGTCCAATTGTTTCAATCTTAGATGGCATTTCAAAATGACTTAATAGCTTACAATCATAGAAGGCATATTGACCAATAAATTTAACATCAGTAGGATTTGGAGTATAAACTGCATCTCCCATATAATTTGTATTTGCATGTGTTTCAATAGCTTTTCTTAGGTTTCTTCCTTCATAAATTGTCTCATCAGCACCTTGAATAAAGGCCTTTAAATTAACACATTCATAGAAAGCATACTCACCAATATAAGATAGCATATCCTCACAAGCTGTAACATCTACAACCTGTAATGTTTTACAATCCTTAAATGAATCCCAAACAATTACATATGTATTTGTTAAAGTAATATTTAAGATAGATTCTGAAACATAGAACTTAGTCTCTTGTGTTGCTAAAGCGGAATCACGCTGTAAAACTTCGTAGAAATTAACCTTTATGAATGATTCACGAGCATCATCATATAAACCTTCGATTGTTTCATCACTACTATCTAAAATAGATTCAAAGATTTCATCATATGCATCTTCTCTTAATGCTGACTTAATAGAATCGTTAACATCTTCTATAGTAATTACATTTGAAGCATCAACTGTCTTATTATAGTTCTCAACATAACGAGCAAGAAGCTTTTCATACTTTTCGTCATATGTTTCTTTAAGAGTTTGCGTAATATATGCTCTTACCTCATCATATTTAAACCTATTTAGAAGCATTCTCTTAGAATATAAATCATAAGCAGGCTTTGTCGAACCAAATAACCAGCCAAGACCTGAATATGCAGATGGATCCTCATCTGTTAATTTGATTGCCTTTTGACCTACAAATGGAATTGATAAATTTTCAAGAGACATACAGCCTTCAAAAATAGCACCATTATATTCACCATCAATTGAAGCACCAATATCAGTTACCGTTTTAGGAATAACTAAATTTCTCAAGCTAACGCAGTTCATAAAGGCTTTTTCGCCTACTTTAGTAAGACCTATCGGAAGAGATATTTGCTCAATGTTATGGCAATTTCCAAATGTATAACTTTCAAGAATTGTTACATTCCTTGGAATATACATTTCACGAAGTCCCATACAACCGTAGAAAGCATAATGACCAATCTCTTGAACAGTCATAACGATATTTCCGTTAGAATCAAAATCCTTATCCGAATATAGGTTAATATGCTCAAGCATTGAGCAGTTCATGAAGGCACCATATCCAATATGGGATTCACTACGAATGGTAACAGTATTTAAAGCTGCTGGAATATAATATATTACAGATGTACTTTCACCAGGATTTCTTGGCACATTAGTAAATACCTGTTCAGTAGCTTGAAGCTTTAATTCTCTTCCAGCTTCATCATATTGAACAAGCTGAATTTCTTGCACTACATCAGTATCTGACATATATGGATTTTGACCAAATATATATCCAAATACAGAAGCTGAAGATAAAGTACTGCCTCGAGAGGTACCAACAAATGGTAATGTCATACTTTGAAGTCTTACACATCCCGCAAACGAACTGATAGAGATATTTGTAACTGAATTAGGCACAAACATATTTGTCAAATTATAATCATAATAGAAGGCGTACATAGCAATTTGTGTTAAAGTATTTCTCTCGTCAGTTGGCAAATTAATAACCTTAACATTATGCATATTATAAAATGCACCATATCCAATAATTGTTTCTCTTATAATTGTTATATTTCTTAAATTATCAGGAATAAAGAATTCATATTGTAATACATCAGAAGCCTTTTGTAATGTTGTATTTTGACCTATCTTCTTAAATTCAGCTAAAGCATCAAATTCTTTAATAAAGCTATATTTTGTTGAAGATTCAATTGAATTACCATAATGGTATTCTGGTTCATAATCCTTATTATTTTCTTCAGGTGCATAAATTTGAGCATCCTTTTCGTTTGCAAGTGATGTTTCACTAAAGACAGACTTAGCTACAAATCTTGCATTATTAGCATCCGAATTTTGTCCAAATATCCATCCAAACAATGACTGCTTAACCCCTTCATTACCAAGTCTACTTCCTACAAATGGAAGGGTTATAGTATCAAGCAATTGACAACCAGCAACTAATCCCTCACCAATATATGTAACTGAATTTGGAAGTTCAATTTCTGTAATAGATGTGAAGGCAAAGGCGAAGTCTCCTAAATAATTATTTTCAGAAGCATCACCTTGATTTGCAGCCTTATCATTTACATTTTCAAACTTAATTGTTTCTACTTCACTAATTAAAGCAAAGGCAAATTCACCGACCCTAGTAATATCTGATGTAATATAAACATAATTAGTTACATTTGAATCAGGTAGATCCTCAGTATTAAAGTTGAATGTAAATCCTGCGCTTCCACGACCAACACCATAGAACATATAATCGCCAATTATCTTAGATGCATATTCTACATTCTTTAAATTAGCACAATATGTAAACGCGTGATCATCAATTTTGACAATACTTGAAGGAATGCTTACTGTTTCAAGTGAATCATTAAATGCGAACATATATGATCCCATACAAGCATTTTGAAGTGTAATCTTCTCTAAATAAATACAGTGTTCAAATGTATGAGATAAAATTTTAATTACTGAGTTTGGTATTGTAATATTAATTAACGAATCACAATCAGAGAATGCATAACTACCTAAATGCTCAACACTCTTTAAATCAATTGTGCCAGTACTATTTAAAGTACCAAGGCTATCACAATTATAGAATGCATAATCATTAATATACTTAATCTTATCTGTTAATTCTATATTAAATAGCTGCTTACACTCAAAGAATACGCCTTCATCTAAGGTTTCAATATCAGAATTAAATATTACATTCTTAAGCTTAGGTGAATAACCAAATGTATAAGTACCTAAAATATTTGATTTAACACTTACACTTTCAAGATTAGCACAATTAGAGAATGAATACTTACCAATATATGTTAAAGACGCTGGTAGTACCAAATTAATAAAGTTTTCATTGTCAATTAACGCGAATGCATAATCTCCAATATATTCCTCAGTACCAAAGAATCCATATGTATTATTTGTTGATGCCTCATCATGTAAAGCAATAGCTGATGTTTGTTTGTTGCCATTTCTTTGGAATGAAGACCCTAATAATCCACCCATGTTAAAGAATGCATAATCATCAATCTTTGTAATGGTTGTAACTTGTTCATCAGGAATTGCACTATAATTTCCTGCAAAATTATAATCAGAATAATCAATATAATGATAGTAGAAATTTTGAAGCCAATCACAATTCATAAATGCACCATATCCAAATACAGTTTCATTTGTAATGTTAACTGTCTTTAATGTCTTTGGTACATAATATAATGTTGAATGTAATTCCTTACTTTCATCTTCTTCTGTAATTGCAATAGGTGCAAAATTACTATCAAAGCTTCTTACATTATAATATCTTTGCTCAAATTGCCAGAAGGAACTAGCATTTGATTGAACGTATGTCATGTTATTAATCGAACCATCAGCAGCTATATATGTATCATTTAAGCCACCAAATATATAACCAAATAGTGATGCATCATCACGAGAGCCACCCTTATATGCACCTACAAATGGTAAGAAAATTGATTCAAGCTTAACGCAACCATATAATGCTCCACGACCAATATATGTAACTGAAGATGGAATTTTAATGGTAGTTAACTCGTAGCATTCTGCAAATGCATAATCACTGACAATCTTTACTCCTTGAGGAACAACAATTTCCTGAATATTTATACATCCATAGAAGGCATAAGACTTAATCGTTTCCATACTAGCAGAAAGATAAATAGTTGTTAGGCTTGTACATTGCTGGAAGGCATGCTCACCTAAAACCTCACATCCATCTGGAAGTTTTACTTCTTTAAGATACATATTACACTCATAGAAAGCATAATCTTCAATCAATTGTAAGGAAGAAGGGTATTTAACCTCAGAAAGCTCATGACAATATGCAAAACACCAACCCGGAATAACGGTTGTATCTTCAGCAAATATAATTGGATTTAAAGCCTTATTTTCTGACTTATCATATCCACCAAGTGTAACACACTTATAGAACATATACTTTCCTAATACAGTATTATTCAAGGTTACCTTACGTAATGTTGAACATTCTGCAAATACGTGTGTACCAACTGAAGTTAATGATTCTGGCAATATTATCTCTGATAATGTAGTACACTTATAGAAGGCATAATCACCAATTGATTCCGTACTCTTAAATTCAATATTCTTTAAGGCAGAACAGCTATAGAAAGCATATGATCCAATCTTTCTAAATGAACCTTGGAATGTAACATCAGCAAGCTTATTACAATTATAGAAGGCACCATTAGGAATTTCTGTAATACTATCTTGAATAGTAAGGCTTTCAATTCCATCACATCCTGCAAACATATATTCACCAAAGGCTTGACCCTTAAAATCAATTGAACCAGTTAGCATCTTACAATTAGCAAATGAATGGCTTCCTACTGTTTTTAACGTTTCAGGAATAGTTAAGGTTGTAATTCCATTACATGAAGCAAATGAGAAATTACCAAGAGTCATAATATGGCTAGGTAAATTAATGCTTGTAAACGAACTACAATTATAGAAAGCATAATCACTAATTTCTACAATACTTGTAGGAACATTAAATTCATTACACATTTGACCAATTTCATGGTCATGATTATTCACACTATCTCCAATATCAACACAACCAAGTGAAGTACAATTAAAGAAGGCATATTTATCAATCAATGTAATCTTATCATTTAATTTAATTTGCTCAATATGTGAGAAATTCATAAATGCACCAGTACCAATTACTGTTTCATCTGTAATAGATACAATCTTAAGATTTCTTGATGGGATATATCCATAACCTACAGTTACCTCACTATGATATGTACCAACAGGAACATAATGCTTATTACCATCGCTATCAGTTGTAGTTACAGCCTTATTAGCATTAGAACTTGAGGCTAAAACATCACTAGCATAACTAAAGTCAATATCTGATTCATCAAGGCTACTTGAAGCCTTTAAATCTGAAAGCAATACACCTTCTCCATTTACTGGTAAAGTATTAGGCGCTACATAGTATTGCATAATAGTTTCAATTGAAGATTCAGAATTATAATAGAAATAACCAAAAGTAGCTTCTACCTTATTTGTAATTCCACGTGTATTACCAACAAATGGAATTGTAAGATTTTGTAGATTAGTTGTACCACGAAGTAAATCAAGACCAATACTATTAAGTGTATTTGGCAAAATTAAAGTCTCAATTGTTGAATTACGATAGAATGCATATTGACCAAGAGCAGTATCAGCTGTTATTCTTACATATTCTATTTTTGGCATCCAATATGTAGCCGAAACATAATAATTTGAATCACTATCTCCTGATGAGAAAGTATGGTCAAACCTATTAGCTCCATTTTCAACACCACTGTACACTCCATATTGATATCCAACAAATGGCATTACAACACGTCTTAAATTTCTCCAACCACCAAATGAAGCATATTCAACTATTTCAAGATTAGTATTATGCTCCATATCAATTGAGTTCATCGCCTCATCATAGAAGTTAAAGAATGCATAACTTCCAATTCTTACAATACTTTCACTTAAATTAAATCCAGCATTGATTGTATCCTTATATTTATTGCTAATTAGCAAATGAACCTTTTGATCATTATAGAACTGATATGCAGAGATAGTCTTAATTTCATCATTTAAATATACAGTTGTTAAATTAGAGCATCCTTCAAATAGGTAAGGTCCTGTTGCAGTTGTTAAAAGTTCAAGCGTAACAACTCCTGTATTTCTAAATGCACCTGAGTTACTATAACCATCTAAACCAAAGGTAGTTATTGATTCAGGAATGACAAAATAGTTCTTTTCTTCTACGCTATATGTAAATGTTGTTAATGCTATATCTTTATAGAATGCATAATATCCAATGTAATCCAAAGAATTAGATGAATCATAGGTTACAGTTGCTAAAGCAGTATTACGATAGAACATATAATGTCCTATAATTTGACCTTTAATATCTAACGTTTTTAGGGTTGTAATATTTGCAAAAGCAAATGAACCAACAACACCTTTAGTATCACCAATAGTCGTACCTAATGATTTAGGTAAAACTAAATTTGAAATTCTAATTCCAGCAAATGCATAATCACCTATTGAATATACACCTTCACCTAAAACTAGCTCAGTAATGTTTGTCAACGCATTATCGCCTGCTGAAGATTCATAATCACGATACGTAGTTGGACCGAATGCATAATTTCCAATACTACCACTAAATATATTAACGGACTTTAAGCTTGTACATAATTGGAAGGCAAAAGCTCCAATTGAAACATTTCTTGTAACAAGATTATTTGCACTCTTACAATCATAGAAAGCATAATTACCAATTGTAGTATTATTTGGAAGCTTAATTCCATCGAAAGTTGAATTATCATCAAGAACGCTTGCATAATATATACGTTCAAGAGCAGTATTTTCATAGAATGCACTTGTTCCAATCGCAACACCAGAAGGTGATACCTCTACTACTTTTAATGACTTAGCATTATAGAAATAATGATTTCCAATCTTATCATTTAAAATCTTAGCTGATACAACTCCAGTATTTTGTGTTTCATGATTAAAGATTCCGTTATTAGAATAATTTGTTTCATCATCAGCATATCCTTCAGTTGAATATCCTGTAAATAGTCCATTGCCAGTTGTAATATTACTCAAAATAATTACATCAAAGAAGTCTTCAACCCCATCGATAGTAACCTTATAATCAGATTCATTATAGCCTTTTATATCATTTAAGTTATATGGTCTAAAAATTTTCATTAAAGGATCATGGCCAAATGCGTGAGAACCTACTGATTCTAGATTATTAGCATCATAATAAACACTTTCAAGATTATCACATTCTGCAAATTGGTAAGGTGCAATTATCTTATTCTTTACAGTTGCAGAAGTTAAAGAATCGCAATCTCCAAATGCATATTTACCGATTTCTTCAACACTCGCAGGAATAACAATACTTGTAATACCTGTTCCAATAAATGCGTCCTGATAAATCTTCGTAACACCTTCATCTAATGTAACTGATACTAATTTAGTTAACTTATTATAAGATGTTCTAGTATCATGCCAATGATAACCATATTCAAAATAGAAATATCCAAAAGCACCATAACCAATAATACCAGATTTAACATGAACATTTTCAAGGGATGTACAATTTGCAAATGCATTATATCCAATTTCTCCACCATCGACAACGACATTAACAATACCTGTACAATCAGCAAATGCACGTGTTCCAATATATGGAGCATCGTACGAAAGTCCATTTTCGCTTGTTCTTACGTCCATTACAATATGAACATTCGTAATGGCTGTACAGCCATTAAATGCTTGGAAGCCAATTTGAACATTAGGTGATAAATGGAATCCTTCAGTTTCACCACATCCATCATATAAGAAATTCTTAAGGGCTGTACAAGCTGTAAATGCTTGTTCAGCAATTGAATCAAAGCGATAAGCTGTACTTACAGTTTTAAGATTAGTACAATGATCAAACATTAATATACCAATAATCTTATTTTCCATTCGTACAGTTTCAAGTGATGTACAATATCCAAAAACAGACTCGCCTAAGCTTGTAACACTTGCAGGAAGTGTTATGCTTGTAAGAGATGTACATCTATTAAATGTAAATGTACCAATTGATTCCAATTTAGTTGGTAAAACCAAATTATCAAGTAATGTACAATTATAGAACGCTACAGATACATTTCTATAATAACGCCACGATCCATAGAATCCATACGAATTATTAACTTGTGGAGAATCATTATTATATCCACCATCATAATTATATGTCAAGTCATCTACATGACCTGTATTACTATTGGTTGTTGGAAAATCATTCGAACCAATCGTTTTTAAGGTTTCTGGCAAATATATTGATTTTAACTTTTGAGCATTTGTAAAAGCGTAAGAATATAAATGCGTTTCCTTGGTTAATACAACACGTTCAACACCAGGAATAAAATTCGATAGCCAGTATGTATTATGCCAATAAGGGTCATTCTCATAATGATAATAAGAACGATACCAGTCGCCAACACTACCAGAACATTCGCCAAAGAAATAACCAAATGATTTATAATAAGAAATGCCTGGAGCAGTATAGAAACCATAATTATAGTTTGTAGAAGGTAAGCTCGCCCACGGATTAGATTCATCCTTAATTAAAGTATGTCCTGTAAATGGAACTTTAATATATTTCAAGTTACCCATGTTATACATTGAAGCCTGGTAAATATAATTAATTGAATCATTAATTTCCAAATTTACAATTGTAGTTAAATTCATTAAGGCATTACGTTTAATACCATTTGCGTTTGTAATTAACAAGGTTTTTAAAGATGAAGGAAGATATGATGTATTACCTGCAAAGTTAGCAAAATTCCTATCATCTGCTCCATCCTTAATTTGATCTACTTTATATCCACCATCATATGCCTCACGACCAAACATATACGCAATTGTATAAATTTGACTTTGAGTAAGCTCATCACTTCTATCAGCTTTTGGATTTTCCCTTCCAACAAATGGAATTGAAAGAACAATAATATTAGGCATATTAGCAAATAAGGCTTGACCCATATAAGTAACTGAATTTGGAATTCTAACATATTGATATAAGTTACTATCAAAAGCGTAAGTACCAATAGATGTTACACCATCTAAAATATTTAAATCATAGATAATATCCTCGCTACCTTGATACTCAACACTCTTATAGGTATATGTCTTATCAGCTAAAATAGTAGCTCTAGCTGAATCTAATGTATTATTAATTCTTGCAAGTGTTGTACACTTCGCAAATGCGTAATCGCCAATTGTTGTAACATTGCCTTCCATTCTAATAGATTCAATATTACTACATCCATAGAAAGCATAATTACCAATTGTTATAATACCAGGCATAAGATTAATATTATAATCCTTAGACTTTATAGTCATAACATGATTTACAATTTCATAGTCATCATTAGTATAAACTAAATTCGTTAAATGGCTACAGTTATAGAAAGCATAATCGCCAATTGCAGTAATATCATTATCATTAATTACTAAATTAGTAAGACTTGTAATATCACTAAAAGCACCATAACCAATTACACTTTCACCATAAATACGAAGTGATGTTAAACCAGCTGGAATATAATAATCGACCGTTGATTTTTCACCATTTAGAGAATATATTTGTGAAACATTAACCATTGGCTTTTTGCCATTTACACCATTAATAGCATCTGTATTAGTTGTTGTCGAGAAAATCCATCCAAGAAGAGCCTCTTCACCAACTGAAGTACCCTTAGCTTGACCAATAAATGGTAATTCCATTATTTCAATACTCATACAACCACTAAATGCACCCTTACCAATTGATGTTAGAGTTGTAGGCAATTTAACAGATATTAACTTAACACAGTCTGCAAAAGCACCCGCATCAATTGATGTAATACCTTCTGGAAGTGTTAAATGCTCAAGGCCTGTACAACCAAGAAGCATTTCTTCTCCTAGAGTTGTATTTTCAAAAATAATTTCAGCTAAATCAACACAATATGCAAATGCGTCATTACCAATTATATTTGCTGATGCAGGAATCTTAATACGTACAATTCCTGAATATGCAAATGCATAGGCCCCAATTTCAAGTAAATTACCAGCCTCTTTTGCCATACCATCAGTTGTTGTTTGACCAGGCATAATAATAGAAGTCCATTCATTATTCTTAAGGGCTTTACATTCATAGAATGTATAATCACCAAGTCGCGTTAAAGTCGATGGAAGACCCACCTTACTTAAACTTGTGCATCCTTTAAATAATCCCTCTGGTGTCTCAGTCACACCTTCAACAAGAGTAGCTGCAGTTAAGCTTGTGCATCCTTCTAGCATGTGAGGGGCAAGTACAGTAGTTTCAAATGTAATTGAAGCTAAAGACTTATTATTAGCAAATGTATAACCACCTATTTGTCCTTCTTCAAATGAATTAGGAATAGTTACATCTAGTAATCCTGAGCCATCAAATGCATGTTCACCAACAGTTTGAATTCCATTTAAATTAACATAATTAAGGTTTGTAGTTCCGGCAAACGAATATGCACCAACCTCAATAAAATTGCTAGGTAAATCACCTGATTTGCTGAATTCTTGATTCCAAATAAATGTAATTTCGCTAACTGGAATAAATTCCTTAATTGATGAAATGTTTGAATTAATACCGTTTATATACCAGCAATAATTATTCTTTCCTACACTTGCTTCAGGCGTTCTATTAACTGAATTGTGGTAAATTTCAATTGTTAAATCATTTTCTTCATTATCATTAAGATGCCATTTTCTATCGGCAAAATTCTTATAAGGAGTTGCAATCTCTAATACCTTTTTAGAATCAATATACCAATAATATTTATCATTTTCATTTATGATTTCAGATTGAAGATTATTATTCTTATAAGCTTTTACATTTGTTCTTTCAGTTCCGACATACCAATATAAATCGTTATTAGTTACATTGTCTCCTGTAACAATAGTCTTATAAGATGGCTTTATACTAGATACCTCATAAGCATCAACCTTTTGACCATTAACTAAAATATAGTTGCCATCAATCTTTAAATTATAGTCGTCATAAGTAAATGATTTAACACCTTCATTTATGATATAACCCTTTTGAAGCTCAGTACCATCAGCACGATACCAAACCATTAAAGTATTATCAAACTTAGGCCTATTTATCTCAGTGTATGATACATCGTAATCAGTAACTACATCATTTAAAGCATATTTACCATTCACATCCGTCCAGATGTCATTCTCACCTACCATATAAGAGCTTCTTACATTATTAAATAAGTAGTAGCCAACCTTTTGAACATTTGTATTTGTTAGAACATCAGATTGAATTGTATCGCCTTTTCTTGTAACAGTTCTAAAAATATAATCTGTCTTTTGTCCGTTATAATTATAATAATATGTATCAATCTCTGTTGAATCCTCAGCATTTGATGCTTTAGTTGTAATCATTGTATAATTACCATCAGCTTGACTAAAATCGCCTAGGCGTCCTTCATCAACATATTTTGTTACAACACCATCAAGAACATAATACGATTTAGAAGATGGAATAGTAATAGTTTCCGCTAAAATATCAGTTGAAATTCCATCAATATACCAAATTCTATTTTGCTTAGTTAAACGGTTACTATAAAATGTAACATATTCATTAGATGACTTTTCGCCATTAACATAATAGTTAAAATCACCTTTAGATGCGTCACCCTTTGTAATACTTATTTCTCTTTGCGTATAAGCTTTAATGTTAGTATCCTGCCAATTTCCGTTTTCGTCCATAATTTCCCATGTACGGTTTGAGGAAATTTTATAATCAGCATCTGTACTTGTAATAGATAATATTCCTTTGCCATTATACATGGCTTTTGTATTACCTATATAATAATAGTAATTTTGAATATTAATATTTCCTGTTGAAGTATATGCTTTATAGCCCGTATCTTCATCGTTAACATACCAATTTCCATTATCACCAATTGACAATGTTTGTCCTAAATCAGTTAATGCAGAAATCTTAGTATCTTGAGCAACCTTCTTTGGATTTAATACCCAATATGTCCAGGTTGATTCATTCAAATAAGGTTTATCACTATCATTAATTACATAACTTGGTTTTGTTGTCATTAGTGATACATTTGTAAGCCTAGAATCCCCATTAAACGTATTATCAGGAATTCTTGTTAGAGCGTAATAGAACCATGCCGTTTCTAAAGATGTACAGCCTTCAAATACACCTGTACCGAAATATTGTGAATCCTCAGTAAATGATGCATAAATATAGGCAGAAACTAATGATGTTGCATCCTTAAATGCTTCATCACCTAATCTATTAATCATCTCACGAATTTCAATTGTAGGAATTGCGGTTTGAGCAAATGCTCTCTTTTCAATATTAAGTAAGCTAAATGGAAGCTGCAAAGTAGTAAGACTTGTACAGCCATCAAATGCACTTTCAGGAGCTGTAATAGTATCCTCAATCAAGGTAACATTATCAAGTGATACGTCATTAAAGAACATAAACTTACCAAGATTTGGTGTTAATATTGTTAAATCTCTTAAATTAATATTTTCTGCAAAAACATATTTTGCACCAGAGGCATTAAACATAGCAGGTAGGCTCAATGATGTAATTGCTTTACAGCTATAGAAAGCTCTATCTTCAACTAATTCAATATAATTTAAATTTAAATTGTTAATGGATTCAGCACCTTCAAATGCTGATTTTTTAATTGTTTTAACAGTTACAACACTATTATTCTCACCAGCCAATGGGAATTCAACCTTAATATCAGATGATGTTGTATCGTCTAAGCTTTCAGCGATTGCTTGATATGCAAGGATTGGTGCAACAAGTGTTAGGTTAGTTGTATTCATAAACGCTTCTTGTTCAATTGTTACAATACCGTAATTCAAGAATACATTTTTAAGATTTGTACAATTCTTAAACATACCAACACCAACTAAAGCATTTCTTAAAACCGCCTTCTTAAGCTTAGTATTATTTAAGAAAATATATTCGCCAATAGAACCATTTACAGTTTCAGTATTTGTACCTAAAGTCGATGGTAGGATAACATACTTTAAACCACTGTTTTCAAAGGCATTATCACCAATTGTGATAAGTCCTTCAGGTAAGTTGACGCTTTCAAGATTTTCACAATTTTTAAATGCTTCCTTTTGAATTTCTTCAAGAGTTGATGATAGTGTAATATTTGTTAATCCTATACAATTAATAAATGCTTGAATAGGAATAATCTTTGTTCCTTCTTTAACAACAAAATTATTTAACCTAGCATCATTTGCAAAAATTCTTTCGCTTAAAATGATATTATTCATAATAACTGATTCAAGATTAATACAATCCTCAAATACACCTTGGATTTCCTTCTCTTGAGATTTAGTTGTATCTTGGTGAATCGTATTATCACCAATTTTTGTTAATGTTTCATTGAATGTTAAATTAACTAAAGATGTACATCCGTAAAATGCTGCGTATCCAATTGTCGTAACCTTATTTAATTCAATTGAATTAACTCTTGATGAAGATTCCGTTGTAGTTTGATATTTATCAGGGAATAGCTCGTTTAAAGTTTTAGCACCAAGGTTAACGCAACCATAGAATGCTTCATCATCAATAATTTCAATATGATCCTTAAAATCAAAATTATATAGGCCTGTACAACCAGCAAACATTCTTTGGCCAATTGTAGTGAAATTATTACCTGATGATACAGATTGTAAACCTGTACAATTTTCAAATATAGAAACACCGAGAGTTTCTAGTTTTTCAGGTATTGCAAATGTTGTAAGACCTGTACAACCATAGAACACATAGCTTCCAAATGAAGCGCAATCAATTGTTGAATATTCATTCCTCTCAATTTTTACATTTGTAAGTTGAGTCATACCATAGAAAGCATAACTTGCTAAATTTTTGACATTAGTTATTACAATTTCTGTTAAAGAAGCAGGAATATAGTAGCTTGTAGATGATGAATCCTTATATGTATATTGTTTTACAGCATTTGATGCAGCATTTGCTTCAGTACCAAACCATAAACCAAATTCATTTGAAGAAGCATCATCATAATTATCCTTATCAAGACCAATATATGGAACAGTAAGCTTTTGAAGTCCTGTACACTTTTCAAATACATGTTCACCAATATTCTTTACACTGGTTGGAATTGTTAATTCCTCAAGCTGATTCAAATTGTAGAATGCATATGCTCCTACTGATAAAATACCTTTATTTTTAGCGTTATTTTCATTTAAAGTAACCTTCTTTAAAGAAGTAATATTGGATAATGCACCAACAGCAATTTGGGTTGCATCTGTTACATTTAATTCTGCAAAATTCTTTGGCAAATAATATGTACCATAAGTTTGAATTTTACCATTATTGTTATAATATTGTGTAACAGCATATTGACCAGAACTACTATCATATCCATTTAAAATATAAGCTAATGTACCATCACGTCCTGTAGATGTTCTTGAATATCCAACAAATGGAATTGTTAGTTTTTTCAAATCATATAGCCTATAAAATGCATAGTAATTAATTACCTGTACAGAATCACTAATTTCTAGTTCTTGAAGTCTATACCAGTAGCCTATTCCATATGAAATAATAGTTGATTCATTTGTAACATGAAGCTTAATTAATGATGTTGGAGCATATCCATATCCGTAGTCACCTGATATTTCATAAGAGTTATCATATTTGATATCAGAGAAAATATATCCCATCTTACCAGCATTACCTGTTGAATTTATATTTTGACCAACATGAGGCATAGTAAGTTCAACTAAATTGTAATCACCAAATAGCATTCCATAATCAGTTCTAACACAGTTGTTAGGAATAACAAGCGTAATTAATTGTGTATTTTTAGCTAAGGCATATGTTTCAATTATAAAATTAGTCTTAGTTGGAAAATTATAAGTTGTAATAAATGAACATGATGCAAATGCAAACTCAGGTATTCTTGTTAACTTATTTGACATTGTAACTGTCTTAATTGTTTTAGGAATATAGAAATTTTGATATTTTGTCCAGCTATAGCTTCCATTATACTGATATGGTTGATTAGTAGCTTCAATTCCGTCGACAACCGCTTTTCCAAACATATAACCAAATACACCATTAATTCCAGTTGCGCTTGTAGATTCTCCTATAAATGGAAGCGTAATATTTTCAAGATGTGTCCAACCACTCATTACACCTTCACCCATTGATGTTATATTATCAGGAATAACAAATGTAGCAATTTTAGTCATACCATAGAAGGCATACGCTCCAATTACTGTAATTTTTCCGCCAATAATTAGAGGATATTCTGATTCAACTTCACCAATCTTGTTACAATTATAGAAGGCATACGCTCCAATTGTTGTAAGCTTATGAGTTAATTGTAATCCATTTGCATCTTCCTCTTCACCGATAAATCCAAAATGAATTAAATTATCATCATTATAGAAGACATACGCTCCAATTGCTGTAATTTCAGGATTAATATAACATGAAGTAAAGGCTTCACATTCTGCAAATAATCCATCACTTAAGGTATTATTTTCTAAGTTAGCAGATATAAGTTTAGCGCAGCTTGAAAATACAAATTCACCAAGAGTTGTAACTGTAGCAGGAATAGTTACAGTTGTGAAAGAATCGCAATTTGCAAAAGCATAATTCATAATTGTTGTAATTTCTACATTTGGATAGAATCCATCAGCTTCTTCTTCTGTTGTTGATTTAATATCAGCAAATCTTGTAAGCATAGCACAACCATCAAAGCAATGCTCTGGTATTACTGTAATTGAATGATTTAAACCAACCTTAGCAAGTGATGAGCAATTAAAGAAAGCATATTCTTCAATTGTATTAATGTTTTCAAGTAAAATAGCACCAGAAGCAAATGTTGAATTTGAAGGGACAAAGTCAACAAGGCTTGTACAGCCTGCAAACATATATGCAGGAATAACAGTTATAGCCGTCTTATTTGTAGTATCAGTTTCATATGCTACCTTTGTTAAAGATGTACAATTTTCAAATAAATGGGATCCTAATTTTGTTGTAGCAACAGGAATTTGTAGAGTTAATAAAGATTCACATCCTGCAAATACATAATCAGAAAGATAATGAGAATTAGAAGCAAGAGTAATTGCTTGAACTGGTTTAAAATTAGATAATGCTCCATATGAATAATATTCCTCATCCAAAATTACAAGCGTATGTAATGTATTTGGAATTGTATATTCAATTGAATTATCTTTGCTGTAGTTTTGTGTAATATTAGTTCCATCCCAACCACTTCCAAAAAGATAACCAAGTGTATGCTCATTTGTGTCATAATTAAGCTTTGTAGCACGGCTTGCACCAATAAATGGAATTGTTAGAGAAACAAGCTTTTTACATCCATATAAAAGTCCCTGACCTAAGGATTGTATTTCCTTTGCAATTTCAACCGTTGCAAGTTTTAAACAATCCTTAAATACCTCATCTTCAACAGTAGTTGTTGATGATGGAATAGTAATGGATGCCAAGCTTTGACAATTTTCAAAGGCATTATTTTTTATTGTTTTAACTAATGGTTCAGAACCATTCAATTTAAAGTATACATTTTGTAAAGTTATACAACTATCAAACATATGCTCACTAATTACATCTGATAAATAATAAATTTCGGTTAAAGCTGAATCTTTATAGAAAACATAGCCACCAAGCTTATCTTTATTTGCATTTTCAATTGTAATTGTTGTTAAGCCTGTACAATTGGCAAACATATAATTTGACCAAATCTTAGACTCGTTATTGATAGTACCTTTAACACCATTTACAACTGTACCTAATGCTGTACAGCCATCAAAGGCGTGCTCACCAATTGATGTGATATTTATTGGAATTGTGATTGTATATAAGCCTGTACAATTGGCAAACATGTAATCACCAATCTTATCGTTTTCAAAAGTGATATTTGTAAGTTTTGTACAGCCATCAAAGGCATTTGCTCTTACTTCTGTAATTCCTGCTGGAATTGTAACTGATTCTAAGGCTGTACAATCCTTAAACATTTCATTACCAATAATACCATTTCCAAATGTAATTGAAGTTAAGTGGTATGAATTACTAAATACTCCAGTACCTACTGTCTCTAATGAATTTGGAAGAACAATTGATTCAAGATAGCTATTTCTAAATGCATAATCATCAAGCTTCGTAAAATTGGGAATTTCAATAGCCTTTAGGCTTTGACAATATTCAAACATATCTTGACCAGCAAATGTATTTTCAAATACAACATGTTCAAGTAATACATCACGACTAAATACACCTGGTTCAATTGCTTTAACAGTTGCGGGGATTGTTACAGATTTAAGTTTTTCACAATCTGCAAACATTCTTTCACCTAGGTAAGTTGTATTATCAAGAGTGATATTAACCAACTTTTCATTACCTGCAAAAGCATCTCGTCCAATTGGAGAAGTACTAGCTTCAGTTACATTAGCATTTGAACCAATAGTTACTGTATCAAGTAAAGGACATTGATATGCAAAATAAGCACCAATTTGCTTAGCATTCACAGTTAAAGATGTTAGTTTTTTAGAATAAGCTAGAACATATTCACCTGTTTCATTAACTGTACCTAAAACAGTTAAATTAGTGTAAGCAGTATTACTAAATGCATAAGAGCCTATTTTAGTTAAAGCACTAGATTTAAATAATTCTAAATCGTTAAATTTTGTACAATCCTTAAATGTACCCTCTGCTACTTCTGTTATTTGAGATAACTGGTTAAATTTAATATTAGAAAGGCTTGAACAACCTTCGAACATATATTCACCAAATTGATAATTGTTAATTGTAGCACTATTTATATAGACTGATTTTGCAAACGCATGTGAGCCAATTGCAAAGACTGTATTTCCATTTTCTTCGGTTGAATCTACAAGCGTTTCAGGAATAGTAATTTGGGTTAAAGATGTACTAGCACAATTAGCAAATGAACGCTCACCAAGCGATGTAATTTTATTTAAATCTACAGTTGTAATTGCTTTACAAGCTTCAAATGCACTATTACCAACCGTCTTTGTTGCATCTGGAAGATTAACCTTTAAAATGGAAGAGCCATAGAAGGCTTCTTCTTTAATTATAGCAAGATTTAGTGGAAATCCTTGAATAGTATCATTACCATCAGGATTTTCTTCATCAGCTCCAATTGTACGGTACAAGTTAGTACAGGTCGAATTTTTAAAGCACTTTTCTGGTATAACCGTAATTTCGTTATTTAATGTTACACTTGCAAGCGATGTACATTGAGAAAATTCCTCAGCAGAAAGAGTTTTATTATAAATCCTAGCTTGTGTCAGATGTAGACAACCATAAAATGTTGCATCACCAACCTGTGTAACACTTTCAGGAATTGTAATAGCTTCTAGATTTTCACAATTATAAAAAGATTGTGTACCTAATGTAACTAATGTTGAAGGTAAATTAATTGTCTTAAATTCAGTACCGCTACAGCCATAAAAAGCATTTGGTCCAATATAAGTAACACCTTCAAGATTTAAAATTTGTGTATTATTTGAACTTTCAAGTTTTGTACAACCTCTAAATGCGTTTTTACCGATAGAAACAACACTATCAGGTAAAATTACCTTTTTTAAATTAACACAATTTTCAAAGGCACCATCTTCAATTCTAGTTAAATTTGTACAATTTGATAAATCAATTTCCTCAAGATATGAATTATTATAGAATGCATATTTTGAAACAACCTGTAATTTTGAATTTTTAACAAAATTTATCCTAGAAATATACTTTCCGTCTTTATTTGAATCATAAAAAGCAATTGGGGAGCCATTTCCTAAATATACAAAATTTTCAACCCATTGATAAACACAACGATAAGCATTCTGAATAGTTAAAGTATGTGTTCCATCACTATTTACAGTTATATCGCTCGAAGAGGATGTAACACCATCATTAATAGCAAAAATAGAAAAATCATCATACCTCAAACAATCACGGCATTTAAAAGCTATGCTCATTGAATTTGAAATACTACTCCAATAGTCATCAACACCACCATATGACCAATAAGAATGCTCATTATAGTATACCCCATATTGACTACTTGGATATCCCTCAGGATCATCAGGATTATTCCATGCAGGAGTACTAGCATTTCTAACAATTTTATTTGAGTCATCAGAAGCTAAAAGAGATGAATTATTATCAGCTTCATCCACATTACCTTTAGCACCAACACCGACTAAAATTGCACTAAAAGAAAGCACCAAAATTGTGCTTAATATTCCTTTCATTTTTTTCATTTTAACAAATATATTTTTTTTCATAATAAAACCTCCTAAAGGCTTAATTTTCTTCTAATTTAAAATGGAAATAAATTCCACTACTACATTGATATTATACTACACGCGTACGCGTAAAGCAATAAAAGCACTTGATGAAAAGGTTTTAAAATAACGAAAATTTAACTTTTTTGTCGTTTTTTGTAATTATGACTAACTATAAAATAAATTTTATCAACATATTTTTTCTTTAAAAAGTAAAGCAAACTCTAGGCTTATTTTTACTTTCTTTGTAATATTTTTAATATAAAAGCATTATTTTTGCTGTCTTTTTTTGTAAATTTTTATTAGATAAAATTTAAAAAGATTTTCTAAATATTTGACTTCAAATATATTCAGTGATATACTAGTGATATATCACAGGAGGTATACAAATGGATACTTACAGTTATATAAAAAAAGAGATAATTACGGGTAACTTATTACCAGGAAGTATCTTTAATGAAACAGATATTATATCAAAGCTTAAAGTTAGTAGAACACCCGTTAGAGAGGCAGTTTTAAAATTAGCAAGCGAAGGATATTTAACTATTATACCAAGAAAAGGAACAATTATTTCTAATATATCATTTAGTGACGTAAGTCAGGTATATGAATATAGATTAATGTTAGAACCCGAAATATGCTCTAAGGCTGCACCTATTATGGATAAAAGCCTTTGTCTCAAATGGAAAGAATATTTTAATAATTTATTGCTTAATAAAAAATCAAAGCCACCCGTTAATGATAGCGATGATATAGATAAATTATTTCATTTAAGCATTTCCCAATCATTAAATAATAATTTAATTAATAAAGATATTGCTCATTTAATGGATTTATCGCAAAGAATAAGGTTTTTATCAAATAAGCAAAATGAACAAAGATATATTGCTTCTATAAATGAGCATATTAGCATTTTAGATGCAATTATAAAAGGCGATTGTAATCTTGCACGAGAGATGATGAAAAAGCATTTAAAAAATACTGTAGAAGGTTATTGAAATGGATTTAGCACTTATATCATTAAAGCAAGTTGGAATTATGTTTATTATGATTCTACTTGGTTTTGTTTTAGTTAAATTAAAGCTAATTGATTTATCCGCAAAAAAATCATTTTCTAACTTACTAGTTTATTTAGTAGTTCCTTGTATGATTATTAATTCCTATAATACAACCTATGACAGTTCTATTTTAATTAATATTCTATGGAGCTTTCTAGCAAGTATTCTTCTTCTTTTTATAGGATTAATAATCACATTTATAATTACTCATTTTTGGGAAATTGATGATAAGAATATCTTAAGATTTGCCTTAATATTTTCAAATGCTGCTTATATGGGTTTTCCCCTTATAGAAGCAATGTTTGGTAAAGAAGGTCTAATATATGCATCTAGCTTTGTAAGCATGTTTAACATTCTTTTATGGACAATTGGCTATATGATTGTAAGCAGAAGCTTTAATATCAAGCTAGCTATGAAAAGCATAGCTAAAACACCAGTTTTATATGCTCTTATTTTTGGACTTTTTATATTCTTCTTTCAAATAAAAATTCCAAGTCTAATATCATCTCCATTAAGCCTAATTGGCAATATGAATACTCCTCTTAGTATGATAATAACCGGAATGATAATTGCAAGCAGTAAAATCAAACCTGTTTTAAAAAATAAATATTTATGGTTAACGGTTATTACAAGACTTATCATAATACCTTCTATCTGCCTTTTTATAATACTTTTAATGTCAAAGCTTAATATTGATTCAAACCTACTTAAAATTGTATTTATATTAGAAGCATGTCCTTGTGCTGCAATAACCACAATCTTTGCGATTAAGTTTAATTATAATGAAGATCTTGCAGCATCTAGTGTAGTGATTACCACTATATTTTCAATTATCACTCTTCCACTATTAACACTCCTTATTGGTTTAATAATTTAGCATTTATTAACTAGAACATTTAATTTTTTGTTTCTACCATTCATAGCGGAATTTACTTTTTCAATTAACAAAAATTATTTTTTTTAGTAACTATTGATATTTTAAATAAAATAGCATATAATATAAGTGACAGAACCAGAAGTGTCATAGTTTACTATATAGTAAACAAAAAGAGCAAAGGGTGCGACCTTTGCTCTTTTCTCATTTTACAAGGAAACAAAGGCTAGATGATGGCTATTTCTTCTTTTTAGAAGAATTATTGCCATCATTATCGTCTTTTGATAATATATACAATATTATCACTAAGACAATAAGATACTCCAAAGAGTACCTCCTTTCTAGTTCTTTGTCTCCTTAGAACTAAAAAAATTCATTTTGTCTTTGCTCCTATATAAAATTTATTCCCATTACTGGGACATCTATAGTATATCAAAATTACGCTTTGTTTACAACGACATTTGTAAACTTTATTTTTTATATACAATACATCAATTTGAGGCAAATAAAACATGATTTTTAATAACTTTTTCTCAAAAATCTACTTTTTCAATTAAAATTTTTTTGCTTTTTTTCTACTATTGATATTATCATAAAATAGCATATACTACTAGTGACAGAACCAGAAAAGTCACAGTTTACTATATAGTAAACAAAAAA